>OFHM01000280.1_pt1 | contig 46227 bp, 63 predicted proteins | sample 1521311 | NCBI WGS metagenome assembly OFHM01 (sample SAMEA3504083, study PRJEB24116) | mouse gut metagenome | biome: mouse gut; feature: mouse-associated habitat; material: faeces | place: Denmark | collected 2011 | reverse complement strand
TGACAAAAGAAAACTTATCAAAATCTTTAAAAGTATTCTACAGAGCAAGCAAGGAACAATTAAAAATACTATTAGATGAAATATATTATTGGGACGGGACTGTTGACAAAAAAAGAAATCATAAATCGTTCTCAACTACAGATAAAATCAATGCAGATATTGTACAATTTGCGATGGCAGTAAATGGAATTAGGGGTGGAATAGCTGTAAATAAAAATACAAAAGAAGGTTGGAACACAAATTATAATGTTTATCAAACACAAAATGAGTACGTAGGATTTCCTAATAACAAATTTGAAATAAAAAATAGCGAAGATGGATATAAATATTGTTTTACAACTAGTACCGGATTTTTTGTAATAAGACGAAACAACAAAATTTCGATAACTGGGAATTGTGGTATGGAGACTGTAGAACTCGGAAAGATAGACATTGACTATGCAGAACTCGACCGGGTAATCAGAAAATATGTGCCGAGCGGAAGAAACGTACATGAGGAAGAAAACGGAGTTGCAGAGGAAATTATCAATGAATTGTACTGTAAAGATAAATTGCGGGAGGTTAAATGGCTAAAATGCAGTCTCGGAAGTTTAGGCGGAGGAAATCACTTCATCGAGATAGATGAAGATTCGGACGGAAACAAATGCCTTATTATCCATACCGGCAGTAGAAATCTTGGAAAACAGGTTGCGGAAATCTATCAGCAGATGGCGATAGACGATATGCAAGGGGCGAATAAACTTGCAGAGGAAAGCAAAGCGCTCATAGCAGAATATAAACGAACCGGCAGACAAAAGGACATTGAGAGAGGGCTTTCAAATCTGAAAAGGAAGTGGCAACCGGATAAGCTGAATATTCCAAAAGAATTATGCTATCTGACCGGTGAACACAGGGAAATGTATCTGCATGATATGAAGTTGTGTCAAGAATTTGCAAGGATTAACAGAAGAACCATAGAGACCATTATCGGATATTATATGAATTGGTCTATCAACAGAGAGACAGTAAAGTTTCAAACAATCCACAACTACATAGACCACGATACAAACATCGTCCGTAAAGGTGCTATTTCGGCACAGAAAGGCGAGAAGGTGTTAATCCCTATCAATATGCGTGACGGCTGTATCATCGGCATAGGAAAGGGGAATGAGGACTGGAATTGTTCCGCACCACATGGAGCCGGCCGGATTATGAGCCGAAGCAAGGCAAAAGAAAATATCACTTTGGAAGAGTTCCAGAAGTCCATGCGAGGGATTTACACTACTTCGGTCAATCAATCCACTATAGATGAATCTCCAATGGCATATAAGCCGATTGCGGAGATTGTGGCTAATATTCAAGATACGGTTGAGATAGTGAAGATAATTAAGCCGGTTTACAATTTTAAGGCGAGTGAGTAAGGAGGATATGAAATGAGTTTTGGAACAGCGTGCGTACTAATCACATTGATTATATGCGTTTCTATATTGATTGGTCTTGGTATGGATTATTCTCATCAGAATAAAAATAAAATCCGAGAATACGAAGAAACAATCAGCAGATTAGAAAAACTCTTAGAAACGGAGGGGAAAAAGAAATGAACCCATCATTTTGGATTTTGATAGGCGTTGGAGCTGTAGGGTTATGGTTTCTTCTTTCTTTTATATTTGTTCCGCTCGGCAACAGATTGATAAAGAGGTGGAATAAGACAAAAGAAAGATTGAATACAAAATACGAAGAGGGAAAGGAGAAAGAAGAAAATGAGTAAAAAATCAGGAGTTGTCGGAGGGATTCTAACGGCGATAATCGTAATCGGGGCAATCGTGTACTGCATTTTTAATGTAGTCAGAGTTCCGGTCGGTTACAAGGGAGTAATCTACAGTATGAATGGGGGAATCAAGGAAAATACACTCGACCCAGGATGGCATATCACAAAGCCAACGGAGAAAGTGAAGGAATTCACCGTAAGCAACGAACAGCTCATACTCACAAAGGACAAGCGAGAGGGTTCCGAGGAAGATGATTCTTTCAAGGTTGCTACCGCCGATGACGCTAGTATTGCGGTCAGCTTTCAGATGTCTTATCGGTACAACGAAGGTGATGTTGTTGATACGTACAAGAAATTCAAGGGTATGGATGGAGAGGATATCATCAACAGCCGGGTAAAAACAGTGCTGAAATCGAAGATATCAGAAGTTACAACGGATTATACCATGATGGACATTTATTCCGGTAACCGTTCTGAAATCAATAATAAGATTACGGAATATCTCAACAAGGAATTTAACGGCGCATACGGCGTAGAAGTACTTGACGCTTCAATCATTGATGTCCACCCGGACAAAAAGTTGAAAGAAGCTATCGACAACCGCGTAACAGCCTTACAGCAGAAGCAGCAGGCAGAAGCTGAGCAGGAACGGGTGAAAGTAGAAGCTGAAACAAAACTGATTCAAGCAGAAAACGAAGCGTCCATTAAGGTAAAGCAGGCGCAGGCAGAAGCCGAAGCAAACAAAGTTATTTCGCAGTCTATCACGGACGAGCTTATCCGAATGACCGAAGCGGAAGCAAGGAAACAGCATGGCTGGGTAGAAGTGCAAGGTGCAGACGCAGTTGTAAAAGAGAAGTAATCTTATCCTTGTGTGGCGTCACAGCCACATAAGGAATTTACCATAATGCAATATGAGGTGGTGAATAATGGCAGAAGTAAAAACCAACGAACAACAAACAATTATTGAGATGTCGGAGAAAATGGCAGAATATATCCGAAAGGGATATAAGGTCAGTCTTTATCCGGTCAAAGAGGGAATCAAAATCACAAGTCACAAGGAAAAGAGGATTAAGTAGGAGGGAATCATGGACAAATTAAAATTATCGGCGATCATCGGAGTATCAATCTTAGCAGTTATCGCTGTATGTGTATTTGGCGTACAGTCAGCACAGAACAAAGCAATCCGGCTAGAAGAAGCCATAGGGCAGGCGGATTCTGATATTAAAGTACAAGAGAAACGCAGGGGTGGATTTGGTCTACAACTTGGCCGATACGGTAAAACAATACGATAAGCACGAATCAGAGACACTTACAAGCCTTGCGGACGGCATGAGCAAGGGGAATAACGTAGAGGACGCACAGACAGCGATTGCGGCGGTCACATATGCATATCCAGAACTGAAAAGCAATGAGAACTATAAAGAGTTAATGAATGAGCTTTCTGTTACTGAAAATTTGATTGCACAGCATAGGGAGAATTACAACAAATCTGTCACAAAATATAATAACTATGTGAAAGGATTTCCGGCGAGAAAGTTCTTGGAATGGACAGGGTATGAAGTGCAGGAAATGAAACGGTTAGATTATGATGTGTCGCCAACAGCACCGCAGAATTTGTTTGGGGAGGAATAGTAGAATGGAAATATTTATATTGCTTGCAATGATATTTTTTCACATTGTAGATGATTATTATTTGCAAGGTTGGCTTGTGTCAGCAAAGCAAAAATCATGGTGGGAGAAAAACGCACCAGAAAAACTCTATGACAAAGATTACTTAATGGCATTGTTTATGCATAGCTTTAGTTGGTCGTTTATGATTATGTTTCCTTTGACATTGCATACATTCATTATTGGCGGAACGTGGTTTCCAATGCCTTATATTTTTAATCTGATTATTCATTTTGTCGCAGACGACTTGAAAGCGAACAAGAAAAAGATAAATCTGATTCAAGACCAATCGATTCACTTGGTTCAGATAGTTGTTACATGGATTCTTTATTTGTTTGTGTGGTAGGTGGGAAAATGGAAATAACCAAACGAGAAATCATAGCAAGTATCACAATTATAGCGGTCATGATGACAATCGGTTTTATCATCAGCGGGAAAATAACCGAACATCAGATTGAGGAGAACGCTGAATATCAAAAAGCGGTACATATCGAAGATAAAGAACTCTTTGAGTACAGCATGAGGACAAATGTAGGCAATGCATTTGTCTATGGCGATATAAAGCCAGTAGATACCGTCACCTATGAGGAAATCGGCGGTGAATATCTGTATGTGGAGAAGGTAAAAGAAAGACATACAAGACACACAAGAAAAGTTAAATCTGGAAAAACATATCATACGCAAGTATATTACACATGGGATAGGGTTGAAAGCGAAGATAAGAAGTGTAAGAAAATAAATTTTTGCGGAATTGATTTTGAAAGTAAGAAAATTGAATTTCCGGACGCTGATTATATCGAAACAATAAAAGAATCAAGTCACGTTAGATATAAGTATTATGGTGTGCCAACAAAACATACCGGAACAATCTACACACACCTTGAGGACAAGACAATTTTAGATAATTCACCGTTTTACAAGGATTGCACGATTGATGAAGCGTTAGACAAGTGTACGTCCGGCGCAGGCAATGTGATATTTTGGATAGCATGGGTTCTGCTGATATGCGGTTGCGTGTATGGATTTTATTATGCGGAGAATCGGTGGTTAGAATAAAGGAGGTAAGATATGAGAATTGTAAAATGGGATAAATATGATGGTGAGAAATATCCGAGTTTTGATGATGTGGACGAATATCAAGAGGCAGAAGAAATTGTGATTGAAGAAATAAAAAAGAATGGCTATTTATTTCATGGATATTACCATCAAAACGGAGAACATGGCTGTCCTGTTTTTGATAACGGAAAGCAGTTCCGTACTACATTTCGGGCGTGGGGTAGCATTATGCAGGAGGCGCACCCAGAATTGATAGGCGGAGGCAATGGATATATAATAATGGCATGGGATTTCCATTGCAAACACCTTGAACATTTGTTCAAATATCCACAATAAAACATTTCGGTCATGTCCAAGCGTGGACAGACAGCAGCGGAACGCCGCTTAACTTACATTTTGTGTTTAGGTTAGGAGGCGTTTTTTCTATGCAGATTCAAAAATCTAATACGCCAATGTCGGCGTATCGAAAAGTAATTCAAGAAAAAAATCAAAAAATAGGAGACAGTCCGTCTCCGTCACTCCTAAAAGATTATTACGATATAGCAAACTACATAATGGTTGACCACCCGGAAGAAAAAGATTTTGCTTTTGAGATAAGTTCATTTGTTAAAAAATGGTGTGATTATTTGTGGAAGTATTTGGATGACGAATACCACAAGTTGTACTGGCAGACGATGTTGTTTGAAGCACCGTATTTGTTTGAGAGCTTCATTCTGTATATGGAAAAAAACAGAAGCGCACAAAAAAAGTTTTATGAGCCAAGAAGAAAAACGCTGAAAATTGTTGTCCAAGATTTGCAAGAATTAGAGGACAGAAAAAACGGAAAGAGCTTTCTCGGAGTATCTATGCCATCAAGAACCGGAAAGAGTACGGTGTGCATATTGTTTTTGGCGTGGATAGCAATGAAGCGGCCAAACAGCCACAGCGCAATGGGCGGTCACTCGGGAATACTTGCAAAAGGCTTCTACAAAGAATTAATGAACCTCATGACGACCGAGGAATATACATTCAAGGAAATATTTGAGTATGCACACCCGGAATATGCAGGAAAACCATTTCCGACAGATAAAAGCGCAGATGAATTTACAATTACTTTAGGAGACCCGGACAGATTTGCAACCATTACCTGCCGAGGAATTGATGGAACATGGACAGGTGCGGTTGATGTATCGGAAGACGGATATTTATATGTAGATGACCTTGTGAGAGACCGAGAGCATTCTTTAAGCCCTATCCGCATGGAGAATACATTCCAAGAATACCTAAATAAGATGGTTGACCGTAAAAATGATGGGGCGAGGGAATTGATGGTAGGTACGTTATGGAATGTGCTTGACCCGTTGGAGAGAATCCGAAAGCAATATGAGAATGATTCGGAATATGGATTCAGAAAAATCCCTGCGCTGAATGAGAATGACGAAAGTAATTTCGATTATGAGATAAAAGGATTCTCAACAGAGTATTACAGAAAAATGCGCAACCGACTTGATAAAGCGGAGTGGATGGCTAAATTCATGCAACAGCCGTATGTTCGTGAAGGGTTATTATTTCCTTCAAATGAATTGCGGTATTTTGATGGAAATTTTCCAGAAGAACTCGAAAATGAGAAACGAAAAATTGTTGCATTATGCGACCCGGCTTTCGGAGGTGCGGACAGTTTGTCTATGCCAGTATGTGCAGATTTCGGAGAGAAAAAGAAATATATTATAGATTGGGTTCACAAAAAGGGGACACAGGCAGTTACGGTTCCAATTATCGTAGACGCAATTATTAAGCATTATATAACGGAACTGCATATAGAACAGAATGCAGGTGGAAAATTGATTACAGACAGTATTAAAGAGGAAATACGGAAAAGAGATGTGAAGCATTGTAGAATAATTCCTTATTACGCTTCCACCAAAATGCCAAAGGAAGAAAAGATAAAAGGATATTCCGATTGGGTAAAAGAAAATTTTATCTTCATTATGCCAAATAGGTATATGGACAAAGCAGAAGATTATAAAAACGAGGTTACTTATAAGCGGTCGGAACAATATCAGAACGCTATGGACGAATTAGAAATGTATGCGGCAGAGGGGAAAAATTTTCATGATGATAGCCCGGATGCTATTACACAGTTAGCGATAGAGATTGATAGCAAGCCGAGACAAGCGGTAATTATGAAAAACTTTTTATAGAGGGGAGAAAGATTATGCAGATAAAAGAAGTGTTTAATTCAAAGGAAGAATTACAAGAGCGTTTGAAATGGTGGAAAGAAAAACTCTTTCTGACAGATTGGATTATTAAAGCAAGCATATGTGGGCCATGCGATTTTATAAATGAAAATTGCTATGGCGAGAATGAATTTGATATGACGAATAAATGTTGCGTGATACGGATTTTAGATCAGAAGTATTATGGCGACAGAATTATGAAGTATTGCGCTGAAAAAGTGCTTGTACATGAACTCTTGCATTGTAAATATAACTGGATATACAACGGCGATTCATATGAGGGAAAGTATGTTGATGTTATGGAACATGGACTGCTTGAACAGATGGCAAAATCATTGATTATGGCGAAGTATGATTTGAATTTAGATTATTTTGATAATACGGAGGTTGAGTAATGATAACGAAAGAGATTTTATCACAATATTCTGATTTGCAGGAAGAAATAAAAGAAGTCAGAGAGAAAATTTCAAAATTAGAAAAGAAAATACATAAAATCAAATCGGGCGGAAGTGTGAAAGACAGCGTAAGCGGCGGCGATGGGGGAAATCAGCATTTTACGATAGAGGGATTTCCGTACCCAGAATACAGCCGAACCAAGACGCTTTTATACGCAAGGAAAGCCACGCTACAACTATTAGAAGAAGATTTACTTGAAAAGACAAATAACGTGGAAGAATTTATTGCAAGTATTAAAGATAGCAGAATGAGACGGATTATCAATCTTAGATTCCTTGAAAATAAGTCGTGGAATAAGGTTGCGGATTGTATTGGCGGAGGGAATACCGAAGATAGCATTAGAATGTATTTTAACCGGTTTATGGAAAGGAATTGAAATGCAACACTTAAAAACGGAAAAATGTGTAATATGTGAAAACAAGGCGAAGTATTGGCATGGGAATGTGATAGGCTTAGATAAGTTTGCACTTGGATACAGGGAAAGAAAAGTAATTGACGGATTTTGTGAAGTACATAGGGATTATGAAAATGATACAGTGGTATACGGAGATTACAATTCTTCTAAAATGGGAAAATGCATTCCATTGTTTAAAAATTAAAAAGTTGTTCGATATGTTCGGAAAAATTTTGATATAGTTATACTCGAAGAAAGAAACGACAATCGAGAATTTGAAAACTCTCATTCCTTTAAATCAATCCTTAGAGAAACGTCTTGCACATGCAGGGCGTTTTTCTTTTGGGGAAAAGAGGATTTATGAAATATTATCCTAGAACAATATATTGCCCGCAATGCAAGCGCAAAGTTGGGGTATACGACGGAAGGTCGACGACAGACCAAATACGAAAATGCAAGAAGTGTCAGAAGCGGATTATTTACCGGATAAAAACAAGGGAAACAGAGATTAAAAAGTTGCCAGAGAGGAATTGCAGCTCTGGATTAACTTTCGGGATTTAAAAATGTGCAGGTGATTAGATATGCAGATGGGGAGAAAGATTCTTTATACTGACGTACCTGAAATTACATACGAGAACGTGATTGAAGTCGTGCGAAAAGCATTGCCGGGGCATGAAGCAAATGCTACAAGGATTGATTATCTGTTGAGATATGACGCAGGAGAACAGCCATTGCCGAGAGTAAAACAAACAAAAACGTGGATTGATGTTCAATGCGTTGATAATGTTGCAAACGAGATTTCCAAGTTTCACATAGGCTATAAATGGGGGGTGCCTATCACAATCGTGCAGAGAGGGGAAAAGGATAATGGAACAGAGGACGAGACAAAAGCAATTTCTCTTCTCAACGAGTGTTACGAATCGCAATCCATTAGAAAAAAGACACAGGAACTGGCAAGGTTTGTTGAGATATGCGGAATTGGTTATACCTACGTTGATGTAAATATGGAATATGAAGAAGATTCGGGAGACAGTTATTTTACTGTTGATGTATTAGACCCGGAAACGGCATTTGTCATTCATTCCAGTTATTATAGGGATAAAAGACCTATGTTAGGGGTTACATATAGAAAAGATGAAAAAGGAAACAGATATTTCAGTTGTTTTTCGAAAGACAGAAGATTTGAAATTAAGAATCTCATGGAAATTGAAAATGGAGAAATTACTGGGAAAACAACGTGGGGGCATGATTTGCGGAGCGGTGAAGAAAATCCGTTACATAGAGTGTCTATCATTGAGTGGATAAGAGATTTTGACCGCATGGGATGCTTTGAGCGACAGATTGATGATATGGATTGCCTAAATCTTATAGAAAGCGATATATGCAATGCGAGTGAAGAAGCTGTAAATTCGATATGGCATTGCAACGATGTGGAATTTCCAACGGAAGTTATAAAAATGGGCGATGGAACGGAAAAAGAAGTTCCACAAAAGCCAAAGAACAACGAATGGTTGCAGACATTCACGACAAAAGACGGGAAAACGCCATTCGTTACACCGCTTGCCACTAACTTTGATTATGAGGGAAATCTGAATTATGCAATCACGAAAAGAGCGTTGATACTGCAAAAAGCAGACGTACCAAGTCGAGGTTCTGCGAGTGGCGGAAATACTGGACTTGCCCTTGATACGGCTTCGGGGGCAAATAATACAGAAGCGGTAGCAAGTTCTCAACAGAATATTACCGAGGGTTGCAAAATGGAGGAAATCAAGGTTGTGCTTGCGGCGATTAGGGAATCCCCGTTTGTTCCAGCAGACAGTCCATTGCTTAAGTTGAGATACAGAGACGTTCAACCTAACATTAAAAGGAATAAGTCATATGAAATGTCTACAAAGGCAAATTGTTTCAGTACTCTTGTATCTCATGGAATTAACGGATATCATGCGTTGAAAGTTGTGAATATGTTTGATGATGTAAACCAAGTTTATGCAGATTCAGCAGAACTGATTGAAAAATATCAGAACAGCATATTCGATAAAACGACAGGAAATGAAGCGGTCGGCGGCGATGGAGAACAAAAGCCAAATGCTGACAGAACTATGCAGGATGAAAGCGACCAAGAAACGAATAGTCCTAATCTTTCTGGAAAAGAAACAACACAAGGATTGGGAAGAAAATAAAATTATTTTTCTCCCCAAATTACCTGATATCCCACAACGTCAAGAATCTCCACAACCTCATTGTAAGAGAAACTTTCCTTTCGGAATCGGTTGCTGAAATTTTGAAACGAAAGGCTCGTTCCATGCCTGCGGTTTAATTCATCGTTTACTTGCGACATGGTGAACCCTTGTTTTACAATAATACCTTTTAAATCATTCTTTAATGACATAACATCAACTCCTTTATTCTATGATTAGCATTATATCATAGTAAAATTAAATTGTAAAGTTTATTATAATGCTTGAATATTATAATTATTTAGTATATAATTAAATTAAACAATTTAGTAAAGAGGTGACGGCATGAGCAAATTAAAAGATTTAACGGGGAAAAGGTTTGGAAAACTAATGGTTTTAGAGAGATCAGAAAACAAAAACGGAAGAACTTATTGGAAATGTCGGTGCGATTGTGGAAACGAGATAAATGTAATTGCGTCCAACTTGCTGAGAGGGAATACTAAATCCTGCGGTTGTTCAAGTATAGAATATGCAAACAAGCATAAATATATAGATTTGTCTGGACAAAAATTTGGGAAATTAACAGTATTATATAGAACAAGGATGAAAAACAGAAATTCGTATTGGCTATGCAGATGTGAATGCGGAGTAGAAAAAGAAATATCAATGTCTGCATTGCGAAGCGGTCAAAAGTCTTGCGGATGTTCTGCATACAATTTTGCAAAAGAAAAAGTAATTGGTAATAAATATACTGTTGATGAAAACAATGTAGTCCATGTTACATTGAGAACAGGAGATGAAATGCTCTGCGATTTGGATGATTGGGAAAGGTTAAAATCTTTTACATGGACTAAAGATAAATGGGGATATGCTTCTGCGTCAATTCACAGAAAGAGGAAGAAATTTCACGTAGAGGTAAAGGGAAAGAAAAACGGATACGTAATAGACCATAAAGATAGGAATAAACTAAACAATCAAAAAAATAATCTGAGATTTTTAACAAAGTCTGGAAATGCGGCAAATTCAAATTTATCAAAGAACAATAAAACTGGAATAAAAGGAGTTGGACAAGCAAGAAGTGGAAGATGGATTGCAAGACTAATGTTAAATGGAAAAAATATAAATCTAGGAACTTATGACACTATCGAAGAAGCCGCAGAAGCAAGGCGAAAAGGAGAGGAAAAATATTTCAATCCACTATTTGAAAACAAATACAACGAAAATTAAAACATTTAGCTAACGTTAAGTGCTTTTTCTATATTCAGAAATGAGGAAATTAGAATGTGAAATTTGATGAATTAAACAAACTATATGAATATGAAGAACTATTGGATATTTCAAACAAAGAATATGAATATGCAGATTATTTTGACGAAATGGATTTATCCGATGAAGAAAAGCGAAAACGAATCTCATTCGCTGAAAAGTTCGAGGACGCAATGCTTTTTATCTTTGCGCTTTACCTTATCATGCGCCAGTATGGACACATGAACGAGAAATACATTATTAGTCAGCTACAGTCAAAATACTCTGAAATTGTTTCAGAACACATGACAGTAGATAAACACATGAATGACTATATCAAAGATTTTTCAGAAGAGACAGTAGATGTGACGAAGCGACATGAGGGAGAAGAATACTTTACTTCAAGAGAGCGGGCGATTCTTCTTGCAGAGAACGAAGCGAACACTTCTCTAAATTACGGACAATATGCGGATGCATTAAAGAAAGGATATAAGAAAAAGATATGGATTTCTGAAAGAGGTAGTCGTGTCAGAGTAACGCATAGGGAAGTGGACGGAGCAGAGATTCCAATAGAACATTCATTTATGGTTGGCGATTCCCTTATGAAATTTCCGAAAGATACATCAATGGGAGCATCAACAACAGAAATAGCAGGATGCAGATGTACAGTTAAATATTTGAAATAAGCAATCAGCACTCGGAAATCCGGGTGCTTTTTATATGCCGTCAGAGAAGACGTTAAAACACAAACGGTCACAGAAGACCGACCAAAAAAAGACACCATATTGCACAGAAGCAATTTAAAAAGACAAAGAAAGCAGAGGTAGAAATCATGGAAGAGAACAAAAACCAGACACCGGAAGGACAGCAGACAGAAGAGCAGAAGCCGACCAATCAGCCGACGGAAGAGAAAAAAGAAGAAAATAGCGAGCCGGAAGTGACTGTTGAAGCATTGATGGCAAAAATTGCAACACTGGAAACAAGAAATGCGGACAATAAGGCTGCTCTGGACAAAGCCTTAAAGCAAAATGGCGAGCTGAAAAAGCAGTATCGGGAAACCCTTACCGAAGCACAAAAAGCAAAGATGGATAAGGAGATGGAGGATGAAGAGCAGAAAGCCTATGTCTCTGAGCTTGAACAGTATAAGCAGAAAAACGAAGCTATGAAGCGGTATATGACCGTACAGGGAATGCCTGCCGATTTAGCAGAGAAAGCGGCAGAAGCGGAGGTTTCCGGGGATATGGAAAAGCTGTCTGAAATCCAAAGTCAGCATTCAGAAATGAAACTGAAAGCCGCAAGGGCAGAATGGCAGAAATCCATTCCTCAGCCACAGTTTGGCACAGGAGAACATTCTTCCATGACGAAAGAAGAAATTTTGGCAATCAAAGACGCAGATGAACGCGTGCAGGCGATTGCAAGAAACCAGCATTTATTTAAACAGAAATAAGGGAGGAATTTTATTATGGCACTTGATATGTCACCGGAGAAAAACCTAATCACAAAAGAAGACCTTGCAAGGGCGAGAGAGATTGACTTTGTTTATCAGTTTACGGATAACATCAAGAAGCTGATGGAAGCACTTGGCGTTACAAGGATGATTCCGAAGCAGGAGGGAACCGTACTGACCGCTTACAAGGCGCAAGGAATCCTTGAAGATGGAAATGTGGAAGAAGGAGCGATTATTCCGCTTTCCCATTATGAAACCGTTCCAATTGATTTTGGGAAAATTACCGTAAGGAAATGGAGAAAGTCAACAGGCGTCGAATCTATCACTGATAAAGGTTACGATCAAGCTGTAGGAAAAACAACTACGGCAATGCTGAAAGATGTGCAGAAAGACATCCGAAAGGATTTGTTCGACTTCATGGCTACTGGCACAGGTCAGGCGGCAGGCGCAGACTTCCAGGAAGTATTAGCACAGTCTTGGGGGCAGCTACAGATTCTCTTTGAGGACAATGAGATTGAGATGGTATTCTTTATGAATCCGCTTGACGTGGCTACATATCTGTCTAAAGCGCAGATTACCGTACAGAATGCGTTCGGTATGCGGTACGTGCAGGATTTCCTTGGATTAGGTACTGTCATTCTCAATGGTTCCGTTCCGAAAGGAAAGATTTACTCTACAGCGAAGAGCAATATTGTGGCTTATTATATTCCGGTTAATGGAGCGGGAGTGGAAAAAGCATTTACATTTACATCTGATGAAACTGGACTTATCGGCATTCACGAGTTCCCAGATTATGACCGAATGACCGTAAATGATACGGTAATGTCTGGTATCAAGATTTTTGCAGAGCGTCTTGATGGTGTGGTTGTAGGCGCAATCGGCGGCACAGTTACGACTACAGTAACGCTTGATAAGACTACAGCAACCGTTCCGGTAGATGGAAACGTAAAGCTGAATGCAACCGTATCTCCGGCAGGAACCGCAGTAACATGGACATCATCTGATGATACGAAAGCAACCGTAAAAGACGGCGTTGTGACAGGCGTAGCGGCAGGAACCGCAACAATTACAGCAACAGCAGGAGAAGCGACGGCAACATGCACAGTAACGGTAAGCGCAGGAGCGTAAAGGAGTGGTTATATGTACGAAGTAATCCGGTACTTTGAGGACTTGCAGGACAATAGTTATCCGTACAACGTGGGGGATATGTTCCCCCATGACGGATTTGAAGTCAGCGAGGAAAGGTTGAAAGAATTGTCTGGAAGTGAAAATAAGCAGAGAACACCACTGATTAAAAAGGTTGCGGACAGTGAAAACGAGAATAAGTCTCCTTACACCAAAACAGAAATCCAGAGAATGTCCGTAGATTCTCTCCGTATTCTTGCGAAAGAGGTAGGGATTGAGAACCCAGACGAAATCAGTGGCAGTGAGTTGAAGAAGATGTTGATTCAGCACTTTGGATTGTAGGAAAAGTAGGAAAACGATTAGAAGAATTGGATTCACCATGATTCAGAAAGGAAAATAAAATGAAAGAATTAAAAATGGACTTGCTTACAAGCAAATATACAAAGGTTTTAGTAGAGGAAGATTTTCAGTACAATGCGCCACATAATTTCCGGGTTATCCATGCAGTAGATGAAACCATGCCGCAGGCAATTTTGGCAGACATTCATTTTCAGGAAGGCCCGATTAAGGAGTGTGGCGTGAACGGCGTAAACAATGAGGATTTAATCAATATGGTTATTTGCCGTTTGGAGCACTTCCAGAACAGTGAGTTCCGTTGCCGGGAAAATGCGTGTGCTATTACCAAGCTGGAGGAAGCCTTGATGTGGCTTAGAAAGAGGACGGCCGCAAGGGAAAACAGGGGCGTAGAAGGCACACATACTGTTTAACGGGGTGACGCTATGGGAAAGGAAAATATCGACAGCGGCATGACCGTAGGATTGCAGGAAGAACTTCTTGCTGACCTCACGTTAGAATTGGAAGATTCCGATAACTTTCAGCCAAAAGCCTTATTGCAGAAAGTCATGGGGGCAATCCGGGAAGTGAAAACAGCGAGAAATTATCCCTCTCATTACTCTGATTTTCAGATTGAGAGGGATTTATACCACTTCTATCCAAACATACGAAATATTGCGCTTTACGATTATAACCAGATTGGGGCTGAATTTGAGGAAAGCCATGGGGAAAATTCTATTTCTCGGTCATGGTGTGAAAGAAAGGAACTGTTTAACGGCGTGTTGCCGTTGAGCAGAATTTAATGTTTTATAGAAGATTGTGCGTGACTATAGGTCGCAGGGCATCCGCTAAATAGGCGGTGGGTAGGCGGATAAATTATATTCTTGTGGAGGTGAAAGAAAGTTGGATGCACCAATAACACGAGCGGAGCACGAAGAATTTGTCAAGAGAATTGACGCAGAAAATAACAGGCAGAACCGAAGAATTGACCTCTTAGAAAAGAGCGTGCAGAACATAAATGACTTGGCGATGTCTGTCAGAGAGCTTGCGACAAATATGAAAAATATGTCAGAAGAATTGCGTTCGCAAGGGGAAAAGCTTGAAACTTTAGAGGGCAGAGACGGGGAGATGTGGAGAAAAGTCACTGGATATATTATAACCGCAGTTATTGGAATTGTGGTTGGGTATATTTTTACTCGGATTGGAATGTAGGAGGTAAATCATGAGCGAAAAAACAAAGAAGTGGTGGAAAGCGGCAGGAATCAGAGCGGGAAAAACAGCGGCACAGACCGCATTATCTATGCTGACGGTCGGACAGGCAGTCATTGATATAAATTGGATAAATGTACTTTCTGTATCGGCGGTGGCGGCAATTTATTCTCTTTTGACTTCGATTAAGGGAGTGCCGGAGGTAAAAGACGTTGCGGACATTGAACAAAAATAAGCAGAAGCAATACTACTCCAACCCCGGAAAACTTGTGCCGATTTATGAAACTGACGATGAAGGAAACATACGGTACATCGAAGTCGATGGTGAATTAGTACCAGTCGAGACAGGTGAGTATGAACCGGGATATTCTATGCCGGTGGAGTTTAAGGCAAATATCAGCGGAAAACTCAATGATGTCATTGTCCGGGCATTCGGTGCAGACAGTAGCGATAACCACGCTCAAATCGTGGTGGATAAAGGTGTACTGCCCTTTAAAATTGGTACTCGAATATGGCTTAGAAGCAAGGTTGAGTACAAGGACGAAGCAAAGACTGTTGTTGATGGAGATTCGGCAGATTATATCGTAAAAGGAACCATGTTAGAGGCATTAGACCATGATGAGTTCTACTTGGAAGTTTTGAATCACGAAAGCAAGGGAGAAGAAAATGGAGAGCAGGAAAGTTAATATTCTTGGGACGGAGTATGAAATTCAAGATGATACCAACCTTAATAAGACGCAATTAGATGGATTGCATGAGGAGTACGCAAAACGAATTAGCATAAGACCGACGGAAGATATGCTCGTCAATGACGACAATGAGAATCTAAAGAAACTTAGATATAGCGAAGTTGCAAGGCATGAGGTAATGCACGCTTTTTTCGTTGAGAGTGGTCTTGAAGATTACTGCGCGAATGAACAGCTTGTAAATTGGTTCGCTATCCAATCCCCGAAAATCTTCAAGGTATTTCAAGAGTTGGATATTTTGTAGGAGGTATATTATGGCGAAAGTACCGAAATTTGAGAACAAGTGTGAAAAATGTGGAAAACCACAGCCGAAAGACAAAAAACAGTCAAACGGAAATTGGGATGTATTTTCATGCAATCAGACGTGCGAGTGCGGCGGTAAGTTTGTTACATACGTGGACGGTCAGAAGATAGGGTAAAGCCATGACAACACAAGAATTTGAAGATTTCTTGGAAAAGAATATTTTGTAGGTGACATTATGGGAAAACAATCATACAAAATTGTATCGGAAGAGTTTTTGTCAAACTGCATGATTGAAGCATTGAAAGCTAAAATACGAAATCCAAATGTAAAAATATATTTCTGCAAGCCACGTATAACTGAAAATGGACATTTTCAGATGTTTCATTTTATGTGGACGAACGGGAATGCAGATTACGACTTTTCAGATTTGGAAGAAAACGGATTACCGCCATACAGGAATCTGTTTTTTAAAGGCGTTATCAGAAAGTTTGATTTAGGATTTGCGGAAAGATATTGTAAATATAGAAACGGAAAGTGCAAACGTCATGGGTAAAACAGTTATCAAGTGCAACCTTTCCGAAAAATCCATCCGTAAGGCAATCCAAGAACTGAGCCAATACAAGCAAGACCTCAACCGAAAGATAGAAGTGTTTACGGAGAAGTTGGCGCAAAAAGGCGTGGAGATTGCCAAAATGAATATCGGCGCATATGACGCAATCTACACAGGCGAACTCCTAAGAAGTATTAACTACGAAAAGGGCGCAGTTATACAAAATGGCTCAAAGTACATTATTTATACAAATTGCCAGTATGCCAAATTTGTCGAATTTGGATTCGGAGCGGTCGGGGCGCAACACCCTCACCCTGATACATCTATTGTCGGTTGGAAATATGATGTGAACGAACATGGGGAATCAGGTTGGTTTTACTATAAGGATGGAGAATGGCATTGGACGAAAGGGTTTCCCTCTCGTCCTTTTCTTTATGAAACAGCTATGCAGTTGACAGGAGAAGTAGTAAAAATAGCAAAAGAAGTATTCGGGTAGGTGATGAAAATGAAGTACAGAAAGAAATCGGTAGTGATTGAAGCATTTCAATACGATGGAGATTTGAAAGATTCTAACAGAGAATATTATGTGCCGGATTGGGCGGTAAAAGCATTTGAGGACGGTGTTATGCACTATGATTCGCCGGATTGTGATTCACCGCCATGCGAACTGTATATTGACACGTTGGAGGGTACGCACCATGTAACTGTCGGTGATTACATCATTCAGGGCGTAGATGGTGAGCTATATCCATGCAAACCGGAGATATTTACCAAGACCTACGAGGAAGTGAAGTAATGATTAAATAGATTAAAAGGTTATTCTGTAAGCACAACTATGAGCACGCATATCTTCACATGGTTAATGGCGGTATGACAAAGTTATATCAATGTAAATGCAGAAAATGCGGAAAGGTAAGGTATGAAACATAATGAATTTGTATTTTGACACAGAATTTACAGGATTGCACAAGCGAACAACCTTGATAAGCATTGGAATCGTATCTGAAAGCGGAGAGAAATTCTATTCAGAAAATACCAACTACAAAGAAAATCAGTGTGGTGAATGGATTAAGGAAAATGTCCTGAAATATACCATTCTTGGCGGCAATGATAAGCTGGCTGAAAGGCTTGGAAAAGACGAATATACAACGGTTGTTCTTGGAAGTAAAGCAGACATCAGGTATGAGTTGAAGGAATGGTTAAAACAGTTCGACAGCGTTCAGTTCGTTTCCGATGTATGTCATTATGACATGGTTCTCCTGATTGATATTTTCGGTGAAGCATTTAACTTGCCGGGCAATGTATCTGCGGTATGCCACGACATCAATCAGGACATTGCAAAGCATTACAGAATTTCCGATAGAGAAGCATTTGACAAGAGCAGAGAAGATATTGTTTCTGAACTGTGTGGGAGTTTCATTGCAGGAGATAAACATAATGCGCTTTATGATGCAGAGGTTATCAAGGCTATCTATGAGGAAGTGAAGTAATGGACAACCATTGGGCATTTGACCTTGAAAACGACATATACACCACAATCAAGACAAGGGCACTAAAGAAGTTAAAAGACCGTTATCCAAACATTTTTTTTACACAGACCGACCTACCAAAAGACGCAACCGTCAAGTATCCGACTGTATACTTAAGAGAACTCGGAGGAAGCCCTGAACAAGGTAGGGCGTTTGAGGGAAAAGACATCAATGGTGTATGGTTTACCATGCAGTGCGATGTGACCACGAACAAGTCAAAGAAAGAGGCAAGGGCGGTTAATGAAGAAGTGGCACTTCTGTTTAAAGACATCGGATTTGCGATTGTTGCATTTCCCGAATCAAGCACCGTAGGAAATAACTACGTGAGCAGTTTACGAGTTAGAAGAATGTTTGGAAATTCAGATACAATGTAAATTTAATTTCAAGAGCGAGAGCTGAAAGGCTCTTATTTTTTATACAAAAAAACAAGAAAGAAGGGAAGATGAATTATGGCTAGTACAAGCTATTTAGCAAGAGTTATTATATCTGAACTTGGCGCAAGCGAAGATATCGAATCTGTAGATTTTTCAGGTACATACGATTTGCTTGTTCGAGCAAAATCTATACCGGCTCCGGCTTCTGCGCCAAACACGGTAGAGAGCACCACATTGGAGGACGATACGCAGACATTTGAAATGGGTATCAAAACATCAGATTCAAAGGAATTTACTGGAAACCTTGAAAAACAGTACCTTCAAAAGATTAACAGCATGAATGGAAAGAAATTGAAAATCATGCAGTTATACGGTACGGGCGGAGTTGGAGAAGTTGCGAAATACGCCTATATCGGGCAGGCGACCGCTACTCCTTCAGATGTTGGAGGAGTAGATGAAATCCTCGAAATGGCGGTAACGGTCATTCCAAACACATCAGCAGTTGAGTGTACGGATGAATTTACTGTTGTAGATAATAAAGACGGAACATTCACCGTAACTAAAGCGTCGGTGGGGGCGTAAGCTATCTGTCGAGACGCACAAACAGTAGGCGAAAGGCTGTGACGGATAGCGAGGACGAAGAAACGGCCACAACAGAAACTTTATGGTAGGAATCGGGGCGGTCTACGGGCTGCCCCTTTCCCATATAACACAATCATTTTTTAAAAGGGAAAGGAAAATAATATGAAAACAATTACAGTGAACGGAAAAGAGTTAAAGTTAGAATATTCGTTCGAGGCGGCAGAGAATAAGGATATTGTACAGAAGATGTTCCGGCTGGTTTCCGGCTCATTTATATATAAAAGGTTGACAAGTCCAGAAGCAAGTGAAGTGGAGGAAATCTCAGCGGCATTTGATGGCAGTGCGGAAATGCTTTCTGAAATCCCGCATGTTTGCAGGACGGCTTTTTATGTCGGCCTTTTAGAAAACAATCCGGTTTCAGAAGCAGAAGCAAAGAATCTGATGAAGCAGTACATGAAAGACAACAAACTTTCGTTTTTCAATCTGTATGAAGAAATCAAAGGAATTATGGAAGATGATGGTTTTTTCGTGCTGTCGGGAATCACAGACATGTTAGAAAAGATGAACGAGTCGGCGGAGAAAGCGGCGGAAGAAGAAAAGAAAATAACCAAGATTCCGCAAGACCACAAGCCGAAGCAGACATCAGTTTCCACGAAATAATCTGGAATGAATATCTGCCTAATGCACTTGCTATCGGAGTCCCATATGAAGCATTTTGGCATTTGACTCCCAAAAAGTTAGAGCCATTCATAAAAGCGAAGACCCAAAGGGACAAAGAAGCTGACCAAATGATGTGGCGCATGGAACAGTACATCTATGACGCTACATCTGTCGCACTTGACCATAGATTGACTGCATTATCCGGAAAGAGGGCAAAGAGTAAGACTTTTGAGAACCCGATTTTCATGCAGGCAATCGAGGATTCCATGCTGACGCAGGAAGAAGTAGACGAGCGTGAGATGAAAAAAGAATTGCTTGCTATGGAACAGTGGATAGCGAACGACAGGAAAAGAGGCCTGCCGGAAACGAAGATAGTATAGAAATTTAAAGAGCCTGCGAAAGCGGGTTCTTTTCAATATAAGGGAAAGGTGAAAATGAGTAAATTTGAAATCAGATTATTAGAAGCCCTGATAGGCATAAAAGAAGAACTCCACGCCATAGCAACCGGCGGGGAGTTTTCTTCTTTAAAAGTTGGTGGAAATGAAATTGCCAAAACAGTAGTCAGAAAAACTAATTCTGATTTTCGGAAATCCATTCATGATAATGCTTGAGAATGTCGTGAGTGATGGATAGTGAAACCATGACAATTTGATTTCCAATGAGATTTTCTGGATTTTCTGTATTAGAAATAATGTCCGCTATCGCAGAATTGGCGTTATTTGCTAATTCCACGATTTCTTCGTTGGTTACAGAATTCCAAAATTCTTCAAATGACTTCATAATACACACCTCCTTTCGAGGTGATTATACCACAAGCGACAGGAGGTGAGAAAATGGCAACGATTGATGAATTAACCATCGAAGTGCAAACAAAAGCGAAAGACGCCAATGGCGGAATAGATGCTCTTGCGAAAGGATTGGAAAAACTTGCAGGCGTTGTAGAAAAAATACAATCAGGAAAATTAAAAAGTATAGGGCGTGGAATCGAACAGCTATCCAACGGAATGAAAGGCTTGAAAGATGTCAAACTTCCAAATTACACAAGGCTTTCTAATGGACTTTCCGAGCTTGCAAAAGTAGATTCTGAAAAATTGAAAACCGTGTCTGATGCCCTGAACCCTCTTGCAAACTCCATACAGACATTAAGCGGTGCGAATTTCGACGGGAAAAATATTCAGGGATTTGTAAATAGCATAACAAGGCTTTCAAATGCAAATACGGAAAGCTTGAAAAATATTAACTTTACTGCATTGGGAGATTCCATCAAAGGACTCGCCGGGACATTGTCGGGAGCAGAGAAAGTCCAGCAGAACACAATATCCATGACCAACGCTATAGCAAAACTTGCAAATGCTGGGGATAAGGTGAATGTGGTTAAGGATACGCTTCCGGGGCTCGGAGCTTCATTGAAGGATTTCATGAATACCATGTCATCCGCACCGAAAGCGGAGACGGAAACAATACAGTTTACACAAGCGATCGGGACGCTTGCAAATGCAGGAAAGAAAGCCGAGATGACAGCAGGAAACCTTGGAAAACTCGGACAGGAAACATTGAAGCTTATCCAGTCGCTTTCCGATGCGCCTAGAGTAAGCTCCAACACGATAAGCCTTGTACAAGCGATTTCGCAATTAGCAAACGCCGGAGGAAGAGTGGGGATATCTTCAAACAATCTGAGCGGGAACCTTGGAAAACTTTCAAAGTCTATGATTGGAATCAGGGGTTCGACGATAAAGGCTGTCACAAGTCTAAAATCATTTGCGACACAGATAGCGGCATCCATGGGGGTGTATCTTGGGATTTATGGAGCAATACGGGGACTAAAGAAGGCTGTAGATTTATCCTCCGACTTGACTGAGGTTCAGAATGTTGTGAATGTAACATTCGGAAATATGACTAACAAGGTAGAGGAATTCGCGCAAACATCCATAAAGACTTTTGGAATGTCTGAGCTTGCAACGAAGCAGTTTTCCAGCCAATTTCAAGCTATGGGAACGGCAATGGGTATCAACCCGAGTTTAATCGGAAATGCGAACAAGTTTTTAAGTGAACAGACAAATGGATATGTAGGCATGTCAGATTCTATGTCCGATGTATCGTTAAATTTAACGAAACTTACCGCTGATATGGCTTCATTTTACAATGTGGAGCAGGCAGCGGTTGCGGAAGATTTAGCAGCTATATTTACCGGACAGACACGTCCTCTAAGAACATATGGACTAGATTTAACCCAAGCCACACTTGCTGAATGGGCATTAAAACATGGGATGGATGCAGATATCAAGTCTATGTCTCAGGCAGAGAAGACTATGCTCAGATACCAATACGTATTAGCCAATACAACCGCTTCGCATGGAGATTTTGCGAAGACGGCGGGCACATGGGCTAATCAAGTACGTATCCTATCCCAACAGTTCCAACAGTTCGGATCTATCGTTGGAAAGGGCGTTATAGCCGCATTTAAACCATTCATACAGACGCTCAACAAGGTAATGGCGAAAGTCATTACCTTTTCTGAGAATGTGCTAAATGCACTCGGAAAGATATTCGGGTGGAAGTTCGAGATTACAGGCGGCGGCTTGACTGGCGATTTGGGCGATACGGCAGGATATACGGACGACATAGCAAGCGGAGCAGGAGACGCTTCGGACGGTTACAAAGACGCCGCCAAGAACGCAAAGAAACTAAAAGATGTAGTCTTAGGAATTGACGAACTGAATATCAATGCGCCAGACAATGACACTGGCAGTACGGGCGGCTCATCTGGAAAGCCAAGCGGCGGCGGTCTTGGAGATTTAGGCGCAGGTGCGGGCGGCGGTCTGAATACAAACATGTTCGCAACGGATACCATATTAAAAGCGTATGAAAGTAATATTGATACCCTTTATAAGTTAGGCGCACATATCGGCGATACGCTGACAAACATGATGAACAATATCCAGTGGGATAAGGTTTATGAACGTGCAAGAAATTTCGGAAAAGGACTGGCTGATTTCCTTAATGGATTAATTTCGCCCGATTTATTCGGGGCGGTAGGAAGAACGATTGCGGGTTCCCTCAATACGGCGGTCTATGCGGCATTGACTTTCGGGGAGACTTTTAACTGGAAGGAATTTGGATTATCCATTGCAACAGGGGTGAACGAGTTTTTCAAAACATTTGATTTCTCGTCTGTGGCAAGGGCAATCAATACATGGGTAAATGGCATATTCGACACCATATTTACGACGGTAGACAATACGGACTGGGGTCTGATTGGGAGAAAAATAGGCACGTTTATTGCCGAGATAGACATTTTAAAAGCGATAGGGAAATTGGGAAAGGCTGTATGGAAAGCGATTAATGCGGCGATAAAGACGTATGCAGGGATATTTTCAAAAGCACCTGTGGAAACGGCGTTGCTGTCGCTGATGGTAATACCAAAAGCACTCAGAGCCATTATTGATACAAAATTTATCCAAGGAATTGCGACATTAGCAAAGAAGTTCCAGAAATTCGGCGGTGCGGCGAAATTAGCATTTCAAGTATTCACTGGTTCTGGCGGAAATGCCGCAGTTTTCGCCTTGTCTGAAAGTTTTCCGAGACTGTCGAAAGCAGTTGATGTATCAAGGGAGGCATTTTTGAGTTTCAAGCAAGGCGTTGCGAATGGGAATATATTCACTGGATTAAACGCAGGAATATCAACGGTAAGGGACAACCTTACAAAAATGCAGAAAGGTGTTATCGGTGCAGTAGGCGTATTTGCTGAGTTTGGTTTAGTCAAAGACGCATTTTATGATATTGCCAAAAGTTCAGAGGTCACACTTGAAGCACTTGCGAAGGTTGCGGTGGGCGCAGGAGTAGCAGTTGCAGCATTAAAGCTGATAGGGGTTCCTACTCCATGGACGGCGGCGATTGCTGGAATTACATTGGTAGTTGGTGCATTGGTTGGATTCAAACAAGCTGTAGAAGAAGTAAATGCGGAGAGAATCGGAAATTCCATAGCCGACTCATTAACAAATCCTGGCGGTATGCCTTTGAATGAATTGATTGAAAATACCAATTCATCATTGAGGACAATAGGGGAAGAATTTGACAATGTAAGTGAACACGTAAACAATTTTGAAAAATCAAAAGAATCCATACAAAATGTACTTGTGGAAATAGACCGCATTGAAACGAGTATGAATAGTGGCGCAATATCAACTGAGGAAGGTGTAGAACGATTAAAAAACGCATACCAAGATTTGGTTGACGCAGCAAAAATACGATTCCAAGAATATGAAACACTTGTTTTTACGGCGTTTGCAGACGGAAGTGAAACGTCAAAAGCGTTTGAAGAGGGCGGTTTGGCGGTTGATAAGTACAAGGAAAGCGTGACAGGGTTTTCGACAGATGCGCAAATCAAAATAGAGGCGCTATCTAACGAAATTTCAAATTACGCTGCTACAGACCCAACAAATCCAAGAATGGCAGAAGCAAAGGAACAACTAGCGGGATTGTTAGGGGTTACAGATGATGTAACAACGGCTATAAGTGGCTTAGATACTTATATTGCTGGGAATCCGCTTGACTGGTCTACCTACATCAACGAAGGGACACTAGACCCAGAATTAGCAATAACTGATTTAACTTCTTTATTTACTGCGGCAGAAGAAACACAAGCAAAAACAAGCGAAGCATTACAAGGTATTGTTAATGCTGCAAAACAAGCAGGAGATGAAGAAAATTACCAAGCGTTAAAAGCAGCATTGCCAGACGCTATTGGAAGCTCAAATTTGGAAACAGCGAAAAGAGTAAAAGAAAAGACGGATATAATCCAAAACGACCTAATAGGGGGGATAAATAGACAGATAGAAACCGCACAAAAAGAATGGGATGAAATGGATTGGGGAGAAAAGGCAATTTATAACTTTGAAGAAAGCGAATATATTCATTCCGCTATAAACTCCTACAAAACCAATTACATTGACCCACTTTCTGAGCAGATAGAAACCGGACTTAGCCAATTAGGAATTGACGGTGCGGGATGGGCGGGAACAAGTGCAGAAACAATTATAGATTCTCTTTTTGATAAATCTGTATCATATTCAAAAGGGAAAAAACCAGAAACCGTATATAAACTTAAAAGTGATTGGGAAGGCATTATCGATGAATCAATGAAAGACTTACCTAACATTTCCGAACAATACGCAAATGATACGATTGAGGGATACAATAAAGGAATACACAATTCATTTGGTTCTGTTGTCACCCCAATAACAGAGTGGATGACAGAAGTATATGATAGTATCCATGATTCGGATATGCGGTTTGGAAGCCCATCTCTTACGGCAATGCAATTCGGAAAAGACACGATTGACGGATACAACAAAGGAATAGATGAAAATACCTCTAGTACCAAAGGATTTATCGACTCTATGATGAAATCCGTAATCGGATGGATGAGTGAAGGATTGAGTCCTATCAAAACCTCACTTCCCCAGATGATGTCAAGCGTATGGGAAGGGATAAAGAACGTTTTCGCCCCGACAAAGGAGTTTTTCTCTAAAACCTTTGGAAATGCATACGAAGCAGTAAAAGCGGCTTTCTCGTTTGCGAATACATGGTTTGACGAAAAGTGGAGTGCGGTAAAATCCGTATTCTCCCCAACGGTACAATTCTTCTCCACTACATTCACCAATGGATACAATGCAGTAAAAGCGGCGTTTTCCTTTATCAATACTTGGTTTCAAGACAAGTGGAACGCTGTGAAAAACGTATTCAGAGATGTAAAGCAGTTCTTCAAAGAGAAGTTCGAGACGGGATACAATGCAGTAAAAGCGGCGTTCAATGCCATTAATACATGGTTTTCGGACAAGTGGGGAATGGTTAAGGGAGTGTTTAGAGATGTAAAATCGTTTTTCTCCGACGCTTTCCAAAATGCTTATAACGCTGTGACAAGGATATGGGACGGTATCGGAGGATACTTTAAGGGAATTGCAAACAACATCATATCCCCGATAGGAAAAGCTGTAAACGGCGTGATTAATGGTATTAATTGGGTTTTAGAAAAAGTAGGTTCAAACACAAGGCTGAAAACATGGGACGTACCAACATTTGCAACCGGAACCAACGGACTGCCACGGGATACTATCGGCGTAGTCAACGACCAAGCAGGTTCAACCTACAAAGAATTAATCGTGCCGCCAAGCGGGAAGCCTTTTATTCCAGAAGGAAGAAATGTTGTCCTTCCAATGGAGAAGGGCACAAAGATTATGCCCGCCAAGCAGACCAAGGCATTTATGGAAGGAAGTGGTATGCCACATTTTGCGGGCGGTATCGGGAACTTCCTAAGCGGTGCATGGGAAGCTGTCAAGAGTTTTACGGGAAATGTCATGGACTATTTGACGAAACCGAGGGAAATATTGAAAGTTGCGTTAGACAAGTTTGTGGACATTTCTGGCTGGGCTGGAATCTACGGGGATATTGCTTCGGGTGCGGTAAATAAGGTATTTGATAGTGCGGTCAGTTATATCAAGGGAATCTTTGATACTGTCGTTCCTCATGTAAATTATACGCCGTCTGCCGGGGTGGAACAGTGGAGGCAGTTGGCTTCACACGCCTTAAAGTTGACAAATCAGTTTACGGAAGCTAATGTGAACGCCTTGCTTATGCAAATGCAACACGAGTCCGGAGGAAATCCGAACGCAATCAACAACTGGGATATCAACGCCAAAAGAGGCACGCCGTCCAAGGGGCTTATGCAGGTTATTGACCCGACGTTCCGAGCTTACGCCCTTGCGCCTTATAACACGAATATCTACGACCCGCTGTCCAACATGATTGCTTCTATTCGGTACACTGTATCAAGGTATAGGAGTCTCTACAATGGGTGGACGGCGAGAGGATACAAAGGGTATGCAAGCGGTATCGGAAAGATTAAGGTTGATGATTTGTTCCCAAAATATGAGGTAGGCGGATTCCCAGAAGATGGGTTGTTCATGGCGAACCATGACGAGATTGTGGGGCGGTTCTCGAATGGAAGGACGGCGGTAGCAAATGATTACCAGATAGAGAAAGGAGTAGAAGAAGCGACGTACCGAGGATATATGCGGGCGCACGCTGAGACAAGAGAAACGGCATTGCTAAAAGAAATCCGAGACGCAATCCGAGAAGGAAAAAGTATCTCAATTGATGGTCGGGAGATTGTGAGGGCTTATGATAGTAGAAAGGCGAGAATGGGGTATCCGTTAAAAGCATATTAGAAAAATGTTGCAAAATTTTCAATAGAGCGTATCATATGCTTAAAGAAAACTAAATAGTTTACTTCATACAAGCGTGTATGGAGAATACGCAGATGTGCGTGATTTTGCCAATGAGCAGTTCATTGGTGAGATTGCGCATTTTTTGTTGTAGAAAAAAGGAGGGAAACATTATGAAACTAAGACTTGCAAGGCAAGGAGATTTTTTAGGGACTAAATGTGATTTCTATGCGGACGAAAATAATAGAATCTACATGAGCAGGACACAGATAGGATACGCGTTAAATTACAAAAATCCGCAAGATTCCATTAAAAAAATCCATTTAAGACATTTTGAACAGTTGGAAAAGAGATACATTGAAGTGGTCGGGGACAATTTGTCCCCACGCCCGAAAGGTCTAGGGAAAAAGACGAATATATTCATGTATGACGAAAGAGGCATATTAGATGTAATCAGGTGGTCTACATCAAGTGTTGCGGATAATTATTTTGACTGGGTATATGATGTAATATCAGAAATTAAGAAGAACGGCTATTATATCGCTACAGAAAAAGACGAGAAATGGTTAGGAATCCGGCAGGAAACCAAGAAAGTCAGAAATGAAGAAACTGATATAATTAAGAAATTTATCTCATACGCAGAAAACCAAGGAAGTACCCATGCAAGCAATTATTATACGTTACTTACAAATGTTGCGAACAATCGGTGCGGCATTAAATCCGGCGAGCGAGATAAGGCAGACCAGAAAACATTGTTGAGATTAAAATCATTAGAAACATTGATTGAAATGCGGTTGGAAACTCTTATGAACAAGAATCTGCCGTATAAGGAAGTATTCAAAGGTGTAAAAGAGCTGATAGAAAACATTTAACGAATGAGATAAGATTTAGCACTTACAGAAATGTAGGTGCTTTTCTTCTGCCAAAAGAGAGGTGAAGGTATGGCTTTATCAGCATTTTTAAATGTAAACGGGTATGACTTCCCATGTCCAAGGCGAGGATTTTCATGGACGATTTCCACTACTGTAAATGCAGGAAGAAATGCAAACAACGCAGTAATCGGACAGAGGGTGGGGCGAGATTTGTATAAGCTGGATAACATGGAGTGGGTAGGATTAAGTCCGAGGGTAAGAAAGATGATGTTAGACGCAATCAAGCCTTTCTATGTGCCGGTCACGTTTGAGGATATGGCAAACCCAGGACACCCCATTACCATTATCATGTATCCAGGGGACAGGACGGGGAAGCCTTTATTTACAGACGGCCTTACTCATATGATTTTAAAGGACGAAACACTGGCATTTAATCTGATTGACGCAGGATGGGAATAAGGTGGTGACGATATTATGCAACCGGCAAGCGATGAATATATAGAGAGCATGAGACACCCGTTCCGAAACCGTGGGTATATCCGAGGCACCATCGGAATCATTAACTCAGAGGCGCAGAGGAACGCTACCATATACAACGGGCAAAATTCGCTCACCTATTTTTCAGACCCATTCAAGCCACTTTTGGACCATCCGGTTACACAGGTGTATGCAACGGCGGAACAAGATTTTTCTAAAGTTGATGGAACCATGTGCTTCTTGCCGAGACAAGAAGCTGGACTAAAACTTTACAATAATGGGTTTGTCACCAATGCATTAATTGGACAGATTTATATCACGTTTGGCGGGCATACCGGATTAGATATCAAAGGTCTTACGATTGATTTTGGGGAATATTACCCGACGGTACTTACGATTGAAAACGAGTCGGCCAAGTATAATTACACCAATGATAAGCGAGTGTTTGTGACAGAAGATGTGTTCAACGGCACGTCATACATTATTATCAAGGCGGTATCCATGGTGAATGGACAGGGGAGACTTAGAATCCATAAGATAAATTTTGGAATTGTAGATTCGTTCGGCAATGTGGAAACCATTTCATACAGCTTAAATGAATTTGTTTCCCCAACGGCAGAAAGTCTTCCAAGCAAAGACGTAGAAATTATTCTTGATAACCAAGATTCCTATTACAATCCAGATAACGAGAGAAGCGCATTGTCTTATCTGGAATTGGGGCAGGAAGTAAAGGTAAGTTTTGGGTATGACGTGCATGGAAATGGAATCATCGAATGGCTTCCGGAAACCTTGACTTATCTGAAAGGGTGGAGTGCCAATGATGTGCAGGTGCAATTCATTTGTACCGACCTATTTGATTTCATGGAAGGGACATATTACAAGGGATTATTTCGGGAACAAGGAATATCCCTGTTTGATTTGGCTGTTGATGTCTTGACGGACGCAGGATTTGAAAGCGGGCAATATTACCTTGACACATACTTAAAAGACGTAATTGTTTACAACCCCATGCCAGCAGTCAAACACTCCGAGGCGTTGCAGATAATCGCCAATGCCGGACGATGCGCTTTGTATGATGATAGAGATGGCAGGATACATCTACAAGCTTCTTTTGTGCCAGACATGACAGCGGAAACAAATGGAGAAACAGATTATAGCCATATCGAAAATATATTGAAAGACAAGAAAAAGGACGCTTACGCAGTCGCTAGTAATAATTTCACGACTGTAGATGGAAGTGTCTTTTTTATGCCGAAAGGTCAGAATTATCTGTACACTGGGTATGTTAGTGAAAGCGTGTGGATTGGCGCGGAGTTTGGGACGATTTCAAAACGGCTTGATTTCCGATTAGGAACAGATGAAAAATATCTGGATGAAGATAGTGGGTATTGGATGGGAGATATGCCAGAAATTACAATCCATTTATCTGCTGGGTTTATCTCTTATGGATTTAAGATTGATTTTCGGAATGTGAAGCCAGGGGAATTTGTAATCAATACTTATTACGAAGAAGTACCTATGGAATCCATAACGATACACCCGACGAATTTAACTTACGAAACACACCGACGTTTTGAATTGTTTGACAAAATGATAATCCAGTTTACAAAAGGGTATCCAAACAGTAGGGTATTTGTAGATTACATCGGGATTGGAAATGTAACGAATTACACCATATCAAGAATCCATGATTTGAAAGGGAATATAACAGCAACGAGGGTACAGAAACTTAGGGACATGAATATTGTGAGAAGTATTTACTCGCAACCCCAAGCCGAAGATACAGAACTTGTGTCTGAGGACGTGAGCATATCGCCCACAAATACAATGCACATTGTATATTTCCGAGAGCCTTCTTACCACCTCTCTGCTAAGGTGGAAAATAATGAAAATATCAAAGTAAAGATTATCGACAGCAGTAATTACTTTGCAAAGGTGCAGTTTTCGGGTGTAACTACAGAAATGACAGTGCGATTGATTGTCAACGGGAAGGAGTATGTAGTAGATGAAAACCCATATGTAAAAAATTACAACCAAAGAGGGATGGACATTGTTTGGGGGAATCCCCTTGTAAGCACTGTACAACACGCCATGGACTTAGAGGAATGGCTATCTTCCTACTATCTCGGAGAGATAGAATATCAATTTGACTGGCGGGGAGACCCAAGGGTAGACGCAAACGACCTGTTTTATCTCATGTTGAAGGACGGAAGAAAAACCACAATACGGGCATATGAAAACAGCTTATCTTTTAACGGTGCGTGGAGTGGAAATATAAAATCAAGGGCGGTGGTGATATAGATGTCGGTAAAAAGAGTGACCGCAAGTTTAACAAGTGACACAGGAAATTTGAGTAATGTTTCGGATGATTTATATTCTGGAGAATTAAGGGCGCCGCAACAGTCTGGAGAATATGGAATTACAGTTACCGCCGAGGATGATTCGGGAAATGTAACGGTACTGGATTATTCCATGGATACACGTTTAATTCTGTCGGCAATCATCTGGCAGACGCCGAAAGTCAACTGGAAGCCTACAGACCGATTTAATTGGTGGGATTACAACCGAATAAAAAATAACCTCAAATATCTGCATGAAAGGGCGGTTTTGTTGATAAAGCCCTTTGAGATTGAAGATATGGGTGCGGATATCACTATATTTACCGGATACTGGCCTGTAGATGTATTTAACAAATTTGAACGAAATCTTGAAACGATTGATAAGAATACCTACAACACAGATTACGGACAAAAACAGACCTTTTATGAAAACGGAGTCTTTATCAAGTGGGACGAACTAAACCGGATTGAAAATGCGACATTGAGCATTAATAGCATGATGGATAGACAGGAAATTGCACTTAGAAGGATTCCGTTTACATTTGGAAGATTTAAGGAGGTGAGGGCATAATGACAGTAAAAACAGTGCAGGCGATTATCAACGGACAGACTTATAATCTAACCTTAAATTCCAGTACGGGGAAATATGAGGCTACGATTAATGCACCGAGCGTTACGTCTTACAATGTAAACTCCGGCCATTATTACCCTGTAACAATCAAGGCCACTGACGATGCAGGAAACACAGCGACAGCCAATGATTCGAGTGCAGATTTGGGTTCAGCGTTACGTCTATATGTAAAAGAAACTGTTAAACCAACGATTGCGGTTACATACCCAACAACCGGAAGCCAATTATCAGTCAACACTATGACAGTAACATGGCAGGTTCGGGATACGGGTTCGGGAATCAATCCAAATACCATAGGATTGACGATTGACAGCGGAAGTAAAATAACCGGAAACATTACCAAGACTGCGGTTACGGGTGGATATAATTGTTCCTATGCGATAACAACCGCGCTGACAGATGGTTCGCATACCATCAAATTTGAGGTTTCGGATTATGATGGAAACGCCACCACGCAGGTAAACACGACGTTTAAAGTGGATACGATACCACCGTCGCTCACCCTATCAAGTCCAGCGAATAATCTGATTACCAATCAGCAGACGGTTGCGGTATCTGGTGTAACCAACGATGCAACTACAGGAATTGCGAGTGTTACAGTGAAATTAAATAGCGGGGCAGCAACCAGAGTAACAGTAAATGCGGATGGTTCGTTTTCGGCATCCCTAACTTTAACTGAGGGGTATAACACTATTGTTGTGGTGGCAACCGACGGCGTTGGGAGGACGGCGGCAGTAACCCGGACGGTTAAATATGACAACAAGGCACCTGTCATTAGTAATCCGGTAATCTCTCCAAATCCGGTTAGCACAGGCGCATTATTTACCATATCGGTAAACGTGACAGATTAGGCGGTGATAATGTGGGAATCGCAATAACAAAAGTCGCAATATCACCGCAAACAGTAAAAACAGGGAAAGCGTACAAGATATCGGTGGATGTCAAAATCACGACACCGGAACCAGTCACGTATCGCTTGCCTTTTAAATTAGGACAGAAAAAAGGAGGAGTCAAATAATGGCAAAAACAACACTGCCTGTAAATTTTAAAGACGATGTGCTTGCATCTTCGATGAGCGGAAAACGCCGGTATCGATTGATACACAATAGTGATGGCACGGTATCCCTCGAGGATGCAACTACCTACACGCAGGTCGGGAGTAATTTTGGGGCAGCGCAAGCAAATGCTACAAATATGGCTGTAAACGCAAGCCTTGCAACGGATGGGAACGCAAGCAATGTGGTAAATACATTTTCGCAAGCCTCCGCAAGAAGCAATCTTGCGACGGGGGAAAAGTTGTCAGTGTCTCTTGGAAAGATTATGAAATGGTTTGCGGATTTAGGGGCTTCCGCATTTCGTTCGGTTGCGAATAATTTAACAACATCTTCATCAGGGGGAGCTGTGCTGGACGCTTATCAAGGGTATTTGCTTAATAATAACAAGGTGGCTGTATCAAACGTAATTGATACTTTATCAGATGTGGTTGCAAACACGCAATCAAAAAAGCCGGCAGGTTCGCTTGCTTTGAAGGCGGCTTATAATGAATTAAATGGCAAATTAACAAAACAAAATCTATCGTTTAGTGCTTTAGGATGGACAAATCCAACATATCAAATTTCCAAATATGGAGATATTGTTATGATAAACTACCGTTGTGTTGTTACTAATAGTGCTGCACATACTGTTTTTTATGTTGCTTCTCTGCCAACCAATTTACGTCCATCTAAAACTTTATATTGTGCTGCATGGGTTGCTGATAGTCCTGGCAATAGATATGGGGCGTCTCTTCAAATACAGCCAACAGGAGAACTCTACTTAATTGCTGGAGTTGGAAATTTTGTAGAAGCAGGATTTTTAGCAACATTTATTTTAATATAATTCAGCCAATAACCATCCAATGAATATAGCAATTTTTAACATTCGCATCGCAACCTATTTTTAGTGAATCACTAGCCGTGCTGTGTATAGCTACTCTAGGGAATCCTCCAGGATATATTGCAGTAGCATTTGCAAATAACGGAGTTTTCAATCCGTATTTTGCAAGCGAAATGGTTGTAGAATATCCGCCTACAACTGCATCAGATGCAAGTGACGAAGCAGGATATGTACCATACACCAGTTTGAATCCGTTAGGCAATACCAAGAAGCCATTAGAATTCTCTGTTAAATGTGTGTAACCGCTTGATAATTTGCCATTTAGCGCATTACAAATCTGAGGATATACAGGAAAGAGATATGACTGTTACAATAAAGCAAAAAAGGAGTGTAGCAGAATGGAACAAAAGATAATGGATGTATTAAAACGGATGCAGGAACTATTATGCGAAAAGCATCTGAAGGAGTTACAGAACGTGTTGCGTATGGTATTTGTGGGATGCGAGATTATCCAGGAGAAGCAGGAGCTGAGGGTGTCTAATAACAGTTGGGCTGTTGATTTGGAAGATTTCCTTATGTCGAAAGCACTGGAAGGAAAATCTCCCAATACGGTCGAACGGTATCGGTACGAGTTGCAACGGCTCTTGTCCTATGTTAATAAGGCTGTAGAGGATATCTCCGATGGAGATATATCAAATTATATGAGGGCCTATAAAGCAATCCGCCAGATAAGCAATCAAACATTGAAAAATGTCCGGGCAGTGTACAGCGGATTTTTTGCTTGGCTCCGTGATCGGGACAGGATCCGGAAGAATCCGATGGTATTGGTAGAGGACATCAAGGTAGAAAAGAAGATTAAGAAGCCGTTTACGGATGAGGAAAGGGAATTGCTGTTAAGAAATTGTGAAACATTACGGGATAAGGCTATGATGGAATTCCTATACAGTACTGCTGTCAGAGTCTCCGAACTGGTGGCGCTCAACCGGAATGACATAAGATGGACAACCAAAGATCTGACTGTATTTGGTAAAGGAAGCAAGGAAAGGACGGTGTATTTGAATGATATAACGAATATGTACATGAAGGAATACTTGGAGACCAGGAGTGATGATAATGAAGCACTGTTTGTGTCAATCAGGAATCCTCACGAGAGGCTGTCAAAGCGCGGGATAGAAAATATCATTAAGCGTACTGGCAAACGAGCTGGTGTAGATAAAGCGCATCCGCATCGTTTCAGGAGGACGGCAGCGACAAATGCACTTAACAGAGGGATGCCAGTACAGGAAGTGGCACAGCTTCTTGGCCATGCAAAATTAGAAACTACGATGGTATATTGCTCAGTGGATCAGGCCGGAGTTAAATATCATCATCAGAAATATTTAAGCGCATAATCCTACAAAAATAGAACGAATGTATTTGATACATCGGGCAAAAGTCCGGTGATTTTGTTATGCGCTTTTATATGTTTAGCCCGGATCCGTGAAAAGACGGAAGGGTATGTAACCAAAAATATAATATTTTAGGAGGGATACTTCGTTAATTGGCAAATTACCAGAATTTCAGGCAACTAACGGAAGCACTATTACATTTACTCCCAAATGCGATTGCAATGCCCTTGTAACATACGAGGCAGATGGATGGGGTTATGGCGGTGAATTGTGGCAGTTAGATGTAAATGCCACATCTATAGCTAAGCCAATAAAAGTAGCGGCTAAAAGAGCAGTGTTTGATGGACATAACGGTAACAACTCTTACGCCAAAGGATGGTCGTTTTTTATAGGGTTAAAAGCTGGTACGACATACACATTTAAGCGTGAAAATTACGCTGGTTCTGGTGGTGGCGAAAACAATGCAATAATGACTATACAAACGTTTTTATAAATTATAATTTTATCCAAAGAACCGATATCGGTATGGTCGTGTTTGAGTTTACCCCATCAAACACAACTATGTAGAGTCCATCGGTGCGTCGGTTGACGCCTTTTATGTAATAGGAGCTATCTGCCCGGACTGTATATACACTTGCCAACTTATATCCAGCTCTCGATAATGCAGCCCAGTTACCATTTGTAGTTACAGTAATCTCCTCAGATAAAATGATATTGTTTAATTTGCCATTTAGCGCAGTAGGGATGGAAGAAAGGAGAATGAAATAAAAAAATCAGGGAAGACCCGTTAAGGTTAATTTTCGATAAAAAAATAAACATAAAAATTGCGGACGTGTAACAACGTCCCTTTTTAATGCCATTCGGCAGGAAGGAGAAAATATGACAAAATTATTTATTGTTGCTGGACATGGAGCTGGAGATTCAGGCGCAGTCGGTAATGGCTATACAGAGGCGGAAAGAGTTAGGGCTTTAGCATCCAGAATCGCCGTTTTAGGCGGCTCAAACGTAACAGTCGGGGATATGTCTAGGAACTGGTATAAAGACGGCGGAATTAGCCGTTTAAACGTCTCTAAGGACTATCAGATATTAGAGTTACATATGGACAGCGCGTCTGCATCCGCGCGGGGCGGACATGTCATCATCAAGAGCGGTTTCGCTCCGGATGTTTATGATAATGCTTTGGCCAGTCTGATCGGGGGAATGTTCCCGGGGCGGTCTAAGCTGATCGTCGGCAGGAGCGACCTGGCCAACGTGAACCGGGCGGCAAAGAAGGGATATGGATACCGCCTGATGGAGTGCGGTTTCATTTCCAATGCAGGAGACGTACAGACATTCAATAATCGTATGGATGATATAGCCAAGGGGATTCTTAATGCATTTGGAATTGGGAGTACATCAGGAGGCGGAGCCTCAAGTCCAGTAACTTCAACAAATAAACCTACGGCAGCTCAACCAAAGCCCTCTAATAATTCTAGTTCACCTGTAAACTTTACTTATGCTGTCAGGATTGAAGGTGGGCGTATTTTGCCTGTAACAAATCTTGCAGATTATGCAGGAATTAGGGGGGGGGGGCGGATTACGGATATTGCTATTAAGAGTGATAAAGGCTCTTTGTGGTATCAGGTGCATGTTTTGGGTGGCGGGTGGCTGCCAAAGGTAACGGGGTATAACTGGAACGACCATAACAACGGTTATGCGGGCAACGGGAAACCGATTGACGCAGTTCGGGTATACTTCATTACTCCTGACGATATCGTGAGCAGGCACGGATACCAGAAAGCCCAGTACCGCGTAAGCCCTGTAAAAGGCAACTACTACAGTTGGCAATACGACAATGAAACTGTTAATGGACAGGATGGATATGCCGGTTGCTTCGGCAAATCCATTGACCGGTTCCAGCTATTTTAAGGGAGGACAAACCATGGCATATGTAAGATTTTTAGGAGACGAATCTGTGCGCAAAGCAATCGTCGTGCCGAACGATAAGGAGAATATTGTAACATTAAAATTCGAGGAAGAGAAAGAGGTCAACACCAGCGGGTTCGACCTGTTTTTAGATGAAGAATGCGAGGTTGACATCGGCGGCGATTCCTACCATAGATTCACCACAATGTACCGAAACGATGAGACTACAGAGGAATATAATGGATATCAATTATCAAATGACGGCAGTGTTTATGTACCGCCAGAACCGGAACCGGAGCCAGAACCCTACGAGCCAACGATTGAAGAATTGAAAGAGCAGAAGATTTCTGAAATGAACGCAAAACAGCAGGAAATCATACAGGATGGCGTTGAAGTATCCCTTTCTGATGGAGCGACGGAAAGATTTACGCTGAAAGACCAAGACCAAATGTCGTTGATGGGATTGCAGACATTGGCGGCGCAGGGAGTGGGACGGATTCCGTGGCACGAGGCAGATAACGCCGAACATTGCAAGTACTACAGCGCAGAAGATATGAGCAGGATAACAGGTGCAGCGTTATCATTCATCTCCTATCAAGTCACATATTTTCGAGACCTCCGCATCTATATCAACAGTATGCAGGACAAAGAAAGCGTAACATCTGTAGAATACGGTATGTACATCCCATCAGAATACCAGTCTGAAGTGCTTGCGGATTTTTATTCCGCAAAAAATGTGTAGGTTCTTCAAGCCGCTCATCCTAATCGGGATAGGCGGCTTGATTTACTCGTTGATTGAAATTTTGTACCGAGGATATACGCATTGGACAATGTTTCTGGTCGGCGGGTTAGCGTTTTATCTCATCGGCTGTATCAATGAGCATATCGAATGGGATATGCTGATATATAATCAGATGGCGATTGGGGCACTAATTATTACTGCATTAGAATTCGTTTCTGGAATCATTGTAAATCTCATTCTTGGGTGGAATGTATGGGACTATAGCAATGTCCCATTTAATATACTCGGTCAAATCTGCATACCATTCTGTATCATTTGGTTTTTCTTGTCATTACCAGCTATTATCCTTGATGATTACTGCCGATATTGGTTATTTGGAGAAGAAAAACCGCGCTATATTCTATGGGGTTAGAGTCCTTTCTAACCCCATTTCTAACAATAAATCTATTGGGAATATCATCTGATAAAATCCATAAAATATAAAAGCAATTCCGAGCCGTTTGATGTGTTGATTGTTTGCTATAATTATGATATAATAATTATATCATATAGAACAGATATAACAATAGAAATGAGGATAGTATTATGGAAAAAGTGTTTTACACCGCGGAGCAGAAGAACGTGTTAAAAAGAGAAACTGAAAACACAATGGCAAGCATGAAGCCTATGACACAGGCAACCGGTATTATGATTTTGGATGTTTTGGGAGAGCAACAGAATACGTTGCAGAATATTGAGAGTATCCTGCAACGTATTGAGAAGGCTATCGGTGCGAATAAAGAAAAATTCATTCCAGAAATTTGTGACAACGAAGGCAACATTCGCAAGTGCTATGGAAAGCCCACAACAAACCCTGAAAACTAAACTCGGTCTTTAAGCCAATTCCAAACATCATCGGTCAACCAACCTTTGTATTGCTTGGAAACTTTAGTAATAAACAATAAATCGTTTTTGTCCATTACGGGCAACAGGCAATCACGAATTTCATCTTCGGAACTTGTTGTTTCAATAAACCATGCGGATTTCATAAATCTGCACCATGAAGAACAACAACTTTTGATTGCCTTATAAAGAGCTTCATAATCTTGCCCTTCCTTGTTTAAGTCATACGTGATTAAATATACCATGAGAACCCTCCTTTCTTTCATAATAACCGTATTATACCAAACCACCGTCACTGATTCAATGTGGCGGTGGTTCCTTGTAATTAGAGAGTATTGCGAACAAGAGCAGAATCTTAATTTATCTTTCCGCATGTGTCTTTTTATGGTAGAATATGGGCATATATCAAGAAAGAGGTTCTGGAATTATGAAAGGAAAAGAAAGCATTATTAGTGAACATTTGCCAAAAGTTGCCTATTCCGGGAAAATATCAATAGGAAACAAGGAGCTTTCCTGTGCCGTGCTTGATGATGGAACAAGGATACTTACGAATGCGGCGGTATTTTCTGCATTTGATAGACCGAGAAAAGGAAAGACCAACGAAGAAAACAGGTTGCGCAATACACCAGCTTTCTTAACAGCAAACAACCTGCTCCCTTATATCATAAGATAAAGAGTTGTATGTAGATTTTGAAAGCAAGATTGTTGATAATTTAGGGAAAATGGGCACAACATATCCTGGGAGTACAGATAAATACCCACAATATGTACCGATTGGAGCTAATTGCGAGGCTGAGGCTTGTGTTGCGGTTGATAATGCGGGGAGCTTCAAGGACTACGTGTCTATTTATGACGATGAATATAACGAAGATAGAGCTATATTCAATTTGGATATACAGTAGCGGAATTTAACCGTTTTGAAATAGAGAAAGGGGAATCTCTAAAAAGGTTCTTCTTTCTTTCAATAAATTATACCGCAAATAAAGGGAAATAAAATAGGACTTGACAACTTCTATATATAGACGTATGATAAGCCCATGAAATTAAATGAAGTAATGGCACTTTAGACTTGTAACGTATGAAACAAAAGCGTTGCACTCTAAGTTCGGCGTATAGAGTACCGCATCCAGCGGAAGAACCGTACAGTCCGAACCGGGCACATTCGCTATAGTTTTTTGATAGCACTGGAGCCACCGACATCACTATAAAGAGTGAGGTCAGTGGCTCCTTTTTGTTATATTTTATGGTAAACTCAGCAAGGATAGTGATTGCAACACGAAAGCGGTAAGCCTTAACCGTTTCCTTGCTGTTTACAAATAAGGTAGTACGGAAAGGCGGTATGAGTATGAATGAAATTATCAAGGTAAATTACGAAAGAGAAAATCCTACAGTATCGGCAAGGGATTTATACGAGGCCCTTTCAGGTGAGAATGGAACAAAGGGGACGGAGCGTTTCAGTAAGTGGTTTGATAGATATTGTGGATACGGATTCAGCGAGGGAGAAGATTATTCCAACCCGTACCCAAAATTACGGGTTCAAAAAGAGGGGAATAGGGAAGTTCAAAGAGAAGTTGAAGATTATGATTTGTCGGTTGATATGGCTAAACAAATTTGTATGTTACAAAAGACGGAAAGGGGTAAGCAGATACGTCAATACTTGATTGACTTAGATAAAGCATGGAATACCCCAGAACAGGTAATGGCTAGGGCATTAGAAATCGCCCATAAAACTATTGATAAAATGAAGAATCAGAATGCCTTGCTTATAGAAGATAATGAGCGTATGAAACCGAAAGAGGAATTTTTCGATGCAGTAGCTGGAAGTAAAGATGCAATAGAAATAAGCAAAGTGGCGAAAGTCCTAAACTATCCTGGAATCGGCAGGAACAAATTATTTGAGATTCTTCGAGAAAAGGGCGTGTTGATGAAAGACAATATTCCCTACCAAAGATATATAGATAATGGCTGTTTTCGGACAATAGAACAAAAATACCATACACCGGACGGAGAAACAAGGATAAACATAAAGACACTTGTATATCAGAAAGGCGTGGATTATATAAGGAAGATTTTAGAGGTAGCGTAAAGCTATCTCTTTCTGATATTTATTAACCTCTAAAAGATTTCCTAGATTTATGGCAGGGTGCGTCTAATTAGACACACCCTAAATTGTCTTTGCGAATCCTCTAAATTTATGGTAAAATATGAACAAGGTCGAACGAAGGAGGAATTTGAGTGAGAAGGATTGTTTGCTTACTATTGAGCGCTGTTTTATTGTGTGGTTGTGGGAGTTCAGAAAAGAATACCGATTCCGCACAATCCACTACGAATGTCGATGAGGAAAAATTGAAAAGCGAAGGATACACAGACCTTGCTGGCGTAGCCTATGGAATGATGGAAGATAGTGGAGATAAACCGAATGTAAGGTTAGTATATTTGACCGAAAATCCAGAAGAAGCGTTTTATCTTTGGTCTGGAATACAAAGAAAACTACTCGAAAATGATGTGGAATCTGATACATCATTTTCTTGGGGCGATAAAGAATACATATTAAATGACAAATCCGTGGATAAAATGACAGCAGAAAACGCAGAAGATTATGTTCCGAAAGAATGGGCGGATTTAATGCGAAAGATGGAATCTGGATATATGATTAACAATGGTATCTCGGAAGATTTAGGCAATTCCATGGATAAAGCGATAGAGGAATTTGTGAATGAATATTTGGAAGAATCAAAGAAAAAGTTAAATGTTATAGATGGATTCCAAGAGCCTGATTACGAAAAGTTTAACTCTTATGCGTCAGAAAACGGTCTTGACGGAACTTTGATTTATATTGAAGGGAAACTTTTAAGTCAGACGCAGTTGGGAAGAAGTCTTGATGGTACACCAACGTTGGCATTAGTAGTTGAACAGGAGGATGGAAATAAGTGGTGCGCAGGGGTAACATCTGAATGTGAAATAGAAGAAATTAAAAATAAAAACGTTAGGGTATTCGGAACATACCAAGGGTTTTCTGACAGAATGAAATTGCCAGGGATATCGGTTGTTGTAAAAAATACCAATGATTTCCGTAAGGCTAGAATAGAAATCGAGGAAAACGGAAACTATATAGAAGTTTGGAATTTTTACGATAATTGGACGAAATTAACAATGGAAGGAAGAAATGAAGAAAACGAAGAATCCGAGCCACAACCACAAGAAACACCCATACCCACAACTGGACAGCAGAACGCACTTAAATCAGCAAAGGAGTATTTAGATATATCGGCGTTTTCTTACAGTGGTCTTGTGAGTCAATTAGAGTATGAGCAGTACACGCATGAAGAAGCGGTGTATGCAGTTGATAACTGTGGCGCAGATTGGAACGAACAGGCGGCTAGGTCGGCAAAGGAGTATTTAGATATTATGTCGTTTTCGAGAGAAGGGCTCATTGAACAGTTGGAGTTTGACGGGTTCACCAATGAGCAGGCGGTATATGGGGTTGAGCAGAATGGATATTAATGTAAAAAGAGGAATCTGAAAGGTTCCTCTTTTCTAATGATTATTATTTTACCGATTTTCCTTTAACAATGGCTACGATTGCCAATACAACATTGATTAAACACCATGTAGCCCATATCTTCAAATCAGAAAAACTTCCAGCCATCATATATCCGAAAAGCGCCCCAATTCCAAAAAGGACAATTAATGCAATATTTCCTCCGTTCCCCTTATTTCTTGTAGCAATAGAAACGATTCCACCTGCAAGAAGCATAATTGCAACTAAAATCCCTCCGCTTCCTCCAACTTCGCCGTTTTCTGATAGCGTATTAGCCAATCCGGCGGCACACGACTGGAAAGCGACAAATACAAATAGTATAATAGATAAAATTCCAGACACTAGTTTCCAAGTTTTCATTCCTTTTAATCCTCCGTTTTGTTTTATTTACAATCGTAGAATACCATATTTTGACAATTTTTACAATATCAAAAAATAACTCTTGACATTAACTGTCATAACAATTATAATAAATGTCATAACAATTAACGAAAGGGGTATGATAAGTTGTCACCAGCACATGGTAGGCCGCCGTCAAAAGACCCAAAAGGACATAGGGAAAGTTTTAGGATGTCTGATAATGATATCGAAAAGTTAAATTTCTGCGTTTCTAAAACAGGAATGAAAAAAGTAGACATCGTAAGAATGGGAATTGACAAGGTTTACAAAGAATTAAAAGAGAAAGAGTAACCGTATCAAGTTTGGCGACCAGAACGATTACTCAACCAACAAGAGATAACCCTTGTATGAATCAGATTATATCATACGAGGGTATCTCTTGCAACCAAAAATATTGTAGGAGGTGCTTTTTATTTAAACTGCGCATACAGTGAAGCAATAGCTATGACAGTGGTTATTATATAAGGAGCCCAAAACCTCCATATATCACGCCTGTACATCTCCAAACTTTCTATTCCATTAAAATTCAGATAGTAGAAAACATTATTAGGACTATCAGGAAGTTCTGGGTCTTCTGAAATTAACTTTTGGCCATTTAAAAAACGGATACTATTTTCATCTTCGATTTTTCTGCACGCTTCTTCGTAAATTCTTCTATTTTCGTCAAATTCTTCTAAAAAAATATCCATATGATTTTTCCAAACGTGATTAGAAAGATGTGGAAATTGAGCTAACAATTCTGATTTCGATACATGGTTATGTTTTTGGACATATTTCAATATCCTATATTCTTCTTTTGTTATAAACATTTAACCACCCTCCTTTTGACAAATTATACCACAAACAAAAGAAAAACAAAATATAAAAATACACTTTACATGGTGATAAAATGGTGATATAATACACATTGTAAGGAGGTGATAAAGTGTCTCCAAGACAAAAGGCTAATACAGAAAGGACAAATGTGTTTTTTTCACCGGAAGTAATGAACGACTTAAGGAAGATAGCAGAAGAAAAAGGAACTTCCGTTAGTGGTCTAATACGAATGATAGTCCTAGAATATTTAGCCAATACAAAAAAATAAAGCGTTCCAACCCTCGACAAGTTAAACGCTTTATTAACCACCAATCCCATAAGAGATTGATAAATTAATTATATCAACCTCTTATGGGAAAATCAACATATTTTTCTATAGGAGGTATTTTTTATGTCAGAATTTATTTTTCGCTTAGTGGTTGTAGGGGTTCCAATCTTTCTTATTACGTTGATAGCATGGAACAGGTTTTGGGCATGCGAAGAAACGAAAATCATTGATGAACGCACTTTAAACCCTACAGAAGAGGAAGAAGGACAGTTTCGCTATTATGAAAGTTCTTTCAAGCGCATATCCAGATATACTTTAAATGGAAAACATAGAGCATTTTGGTATGCGTTTAAAGTCGGGTATACAGTCGGGAAGATAGGGTGCACGATTTATCCGAAAGAATATGAGAAATATTTACGAGAAAAAGGCGGTGAATCTCATGAATGAAATTCAAATATTTTCTAATAGCGAGTTTGGTGATATAAGAACAGTAATGATCGATGGAGAGCCATGGTTTGTTTCAAAGGATATATCAGAAAAATTGGGATATACCAAAACTTTTAGCATGACAAAGCAGATTGATGAAGAAGATAAGAGGATTTTTGACTGCTCCTCACAGGAGGACGCAAATTTCAGCTCAAAAGCAAGACAAGTAGGGATTATTAACGAAAGTGGTTTGTATTCCGCTATCATGGGAAGCAAACTAAAAAATGCAAAGTCGTTCAAAAAATGGGTAACAAAAGAAGTTCTCCCATCAATCCGCAAGACGGGCGGTTATGGTGTGCCGCAAACAATCCCTGAACAGATTCAGCTTTTAGCACAAGGAAACGTGGAACTGAATAAGAGAGTAGACACTATACAGGCAGACTTACAATCTCTCAAAATGGATTTGCCGATTCTCCCGATTGAAGCCGACCGGATAACCAATGCAGTCAAAGCAAAAGGTGTAAGTGTGATGGGCGGAAAAGAATCTAATGCCTACCGCAATCGAAGTATTGTAAATAAGGTGTATCGGGATATCTACCGGCAGATTTACAGGAATTTTGAGGTAAGCACATACAAGGCGTTGAAGAGGAATCAGTGCGATATGGTGATTGAGATTGTTAGGAAGTATGAATTGCCGGTTGTTCTTAAAGACCAGATCGAGCAGGCGAACGCTCAGCAGAAACTTAATCTGAAAGGCGGTGAGTAGTATGTGGTTCAAGAAAAAGCCAAACAGAAAAGATTTAGATAGAATCACAAGGAACTTCCAGAAGCAGACGGAGGGGCTCACAAACCAGTGGGCATTAGATACTATGGGAATAGAGTCATTTCTGCCACTTCTTACGATTGCGGATTATGAGAGGATAGGAAAGACGAGGGCGATTTTGATATCGTTTAAGCTTGGGTATCTGGCAGGAAGAGAAGGGGCTTTAGAGAGGATTAAGGGATATTTAGAAAGATGATGTGATGTAGAAAGTAATTGCTGAACCTTGAAAACTGCATAGCCAAAAGGGGAAATGGAAATATTGACGAATTTATGCAAATGCTATATACTAAAAGTGTAAACAAAAGATAATTAGGAAAAGAGACGTGTGTAAATGAGTCGATATGCCAAGGTACGTGCGAATATATTATCTGGTAAATCCGATAAGAATATATCAGAAGAAGATATGAAGTTTTTCCTTTCAAAAATCGGTGCAGAGCATAGAAGAACAACGGGTTCTCATTTTCAATACTCTATTGACGATATCCCAGAATTGATAAATATTCAGCCCAAAAACGGGAAGATTAAACCGTATCAAGTGAAAGAGGTTAGGAATATTGTTAATAAGTACAAACTCGGCGAAGGAGGTAGTTCTGATGGCATACAATAAAATGTTCTATTGGAGTGAAGATGATAATGCTTTTATTACGAATGTCCCATCTTTGCCGGGGTGCATGGCTGATGGAGCTACAATTAGCGAGTCTTTGAAAAATGCCGATATTGCGATTGAGGAATGGATAAGTTTTGCGAAAGAACTTGGAAGAGAAATTCCACCAGAAGATTACTGTAAGATAGAATCTACGGAGCCAACTTCTATTGATATTGCATCCTATATCCTTGAAAAGTTAAACGCCATTGATACGTGGATGTTGCAGAAGCTAGTTTATTATTGTCAGGCATGGTGTCTTGGAATCTATAAAACATTGTTTATTAATGATACGTTCAAAGATTATGCGAATGGCCCGGTAAACAAAAAACTGTTTGACACACATAAATCCAGAAGGATTGTGAGAAAGGGCATGTATCCTTTGCGTCATAGTTTTTCTGAATCCGAAATGAAGCATATGGATAATGTTATACAGACATACGGGAATGAGGATGGAGACACGCTTAGAAAGTATACGCACAGAGAAAGACCGTGGAAAGAGACTAGGGGAAATCTAAAAGAAGGAGAGAGCGATAATAAGGACATTCCGAATAGCCTTATGATGGATTACTACCATAATTAATATGTTTTTTCTTTTTTGGCACTTGCAGAACGCAGGTGCTTTTTGATTGCATAATCATTCTTGCGCTTGCGCATAAAATAATTAAGGCGCATAAAACAGGAGGTATTGTTTTTCTTATAAATAGGAAGAAACTCAAACAAATCCAAACGCAATTCGACCGCAGGACAGCAGACTACCATGGCGAGGATATCTGGGATTTATCGGAGTTCCTTATGTTACTGAATATTGCAGACCATGAGAAGATGGGGAAGCCAAAGACGGTTATCTATGCCTACAAGATTGGATTTATAGAGGGAAGGTGGAACACGTTGGATAAGATTAAGAAGTATTTGGCTAAACAGAACCCCATATTAGCATAAAACTTTTTGAAATAATATACTGCAAATTCTTACACTGTAATAGTAAAATATGTTTTGCAAGTGCCGAATAGAAACATATCTGGGTGTACATAAAATAGAACACTCGTTCTATTTATGCTTGAAAAGCGGAGAAGATAGTGCTAATATATTTTTAGGTCGAATGAGTGTTCTTATGATTGGAGGGAGATAGGTAAAAGTGATAGACATTATAATAAGGAAGGTTTTAAGAAATAAGGCTATTGTTGCGTGAAAATAGGGGGGGGGGGGGACAACTTCC
>OFHM01000277.1_pt1 | contig 46494 bp, 51 predicted proteins | sample 1521311 | NCBI WGS metagenome assembly OFHM01 (sample SAMEA3504083, study PRJEB24116) | mouse gut metagenome | biome: mouse gut; feature: mouse-associated habitat; material: faeces | place: Denmark | collected 2011 | reverse complement strand
TGAAAAATCCACAAAATAGCATCCTTATCGCGTGTCATTTTCCACATTGGCACCACTATTTTAGCAATGTAAATTACAGTCATTGCCACCATAACACTATACATTATCCGTAGTATCATGTCTTGTTTCCTCCTTCAATGCTTTTTTATATGTTGTGATTTTATCATAATTTACATAAATTGTTAATTTATATTTTCGAATCCATTATCCAATACTTTTCTATCAAGTCTTTTAAAATATTTTTTCAAATTTGTCTTTATGAACTTCTTTTGGCACTTCAATTGGATATTCATTCGTAAAACATCCTTCACAGAAACTTTTCATATTTGAATTTTCCGCAATTTTTCTTAAATTTTCTAAACTTAAATATTCCAAAGAATCCACGCCAATTTGCTGACGAATTTCTTCCACTGTTTTATGTCTAGCAATCAGTCCATCTTCATCTGTTACATCGGTTCCAAAATAGCACATTCCAACAAATGGTGGAGCAGCAATTCGTAAATGAATTTCTTTTACGCCTTCTCTTCTTAATATTTTAACCAATCTTGTAATTGTTGTTCCTCGCACAATCGAATCATCAATTAAAATGATTTTTTTTCCTTTTATGTTTTGTTTTAACGGATTTAATTTTAATACAACTTGTTTCTTTCTTTCACTTTGAGTCGATTGAATAAACGTTCTTCCAATATATTTACTTTTCACAAAAGCCATTCCATACGGAATTTTTGACGCTTTTGAATAACCGCAATGCCGCATCTAATCCAGAATCAGGAACACCTGCTACAAAATCCGCCTCCACAGGAGCTTGCATGCTCAAATATTTTCCTGTTTCTTCACGGAATTTATGAACACTATAGCCATCTACAATTGAATCTGGTCTAGAAAAATAAACATACTCAAAAATACATAACCCATCTTTTTCTGTTGTTCTAAAATTCTTTGTGGAAATTTCATTATTATAAATCGTAACCACTTCTCCTGGCTCAATATCCCTCTCGAATTCAGCCCCTAATATATCCAGTGCACAGCTTTCAGACGAAAATACATAATCGCCATCCAATTTTCCCATACACAATGGTCTAAATCCATATGGGTCACGGACTGCAATTAATTTTTGAGAGCTCATAACCAGCAAAGAATACGCACCTTTAATATATTTCATAGCATTAAAAACAGCATCTTCAATGGAATGCGTTTTCAATCTTTCACGTGCAATAATATACGCAATAACTTCTGTATCGCTCGTTGAATTAAAAATCGCTCCATTTTCTTCTAATTCAGTACGAAGTTCCGCTGTATTGGTCAAATTTCCATTATGCGCAATGCACAAATTTCCTTTTTTATATCTTGAAAAAATCGGTTGTGCATTTTCTTTTCTTGGACAACCAGTAGTCGAATAACGCACATGTCCAATTCCTATTTTTCCTTTTGGTAAATCACGAATCACTGAATTAGTAAATACATCAGATACCAGCCCTATATCTTTATGACACGTAATCATTCCTCCATTATTAATCGCAATTCCACAAGCTTCTTCTCCTCTATGTTGCAAACTAGATAGTCCTACACACAATGGAAATACTAAATCTTCTTCATTTTTCATGGAATACATTCCAAAAATTCCACATTCTTCTTTCATATCATTTCTCCAAAAAATACTTTGAAATTAAACTAATAAAGCCTAACTCCTAATTTTATTATATCGTTTTTTTTTTCATCCGTCAATACAAAATTCGACCAATTTTCGCAATCTACGATAAAAATAGAGAGCATATAGATTACTTTACTTATAAAATAATCTATATACTCTCTATCCTTTTTGATTTTTTTCAGAATTAAATTATTTTTTAGGCTCTAACCTTGCAAATTTTTTTTCATGATTAAAAATATGAGCTTCTGCTCGATCCATTCGTCTATCCAATGTTCGAATCTTTTCGGACTTTTCCAAATTTTTATCCAATTCTAATGTTACGGCATCCAATATCGCATCAATTTTAGTTCCATATTCTTCTTCAAAAACAAACTATCTATCTAATATTTCATCACGAAGTTCTTGTAATTTTTTATCAAATTCTGTTTTCAGTTGATTCAATTCTATTTTAAAATTTGATGTCATACTATCGAATTTCTCATTTGTCCTTTGTTCAAATCCTATCAAAAATGCTTTTAATTCGTCCATTTTTTCACCACCTTTCCTATTTTTGGAATGGTCTGATTTTACCATGTTTCCTTTTAAAAATCAAGGTATTTTTATTTTTTTATTCGACATTTTTCGAGTCCTTCTTCCCATATTTCTCCAAAAAATGATGTGTCTTCCCATTTTTTCGATAGGAAATCAAAGTATCTAAATTAACATTTTGCGTACTACGAAAAATATTAATATCAATATTTTCATATTTTTTTCGTAACTCTTTAATTAAAGCCTTTATTTCTTCGCGTTTTGAACTTCCATCGCGATTTTCACATTTGGTATAATGTTCTGTAAAACGGCAAGCACACTGTATAAATTCTAAATCATTTCGTTTTGCCCAACGAATAATATTTTCTTCTTTTACATAATACATCGGTCGAATCAATTCCATGCCTGGATGTGACGTGCTACAAACTTTGGGCATCATGGTTTGCATTTGCGCACCATACAGCATCCCCATTAAAGTAGTTTCAATGACATCATCAAAATGATGCCCCAACGCTATTTTATTACATCCTAACTCTTTTGCTTTTTCATATAAATAGCCTCTTCGCATTCTGGCACAAATATAACATGGATGGTCATCAATATTGACAACACGATTAAAAATATCCGTTTCAAACATCGTAATGGGAATGTTTAGCGTTTTGCTATTTTCGATAATTTTTTGTGTATTCATTTCATTATAGCCTGGATTCATTACCAAGAACACAAGCTCAAAATTCATCTTACGATGCTTTTTTAATTCTTGAAAACATTTTGCCATAAGCATCGAATCTTTTCCCCCAGAAATACAAACTGCGATTTTATCGCCTTCAGAAATCATCTCAAATTCTCTAATTCCCTTTACAAATTTCGTCCAAATTTTATTTCGATACGTTGTTACAATACTTTTTTCTATTTCTTCAAATCTTTCCATAAAAACTCCTTATTTTACTTAGCATACAATAAATACTCAATTTTTTCAATAGAAATCGTTATCTTTTTCTAGCCTTGCAAAAAGTGGCAAATCCATTGCATTTGCCACTTTCGCTTTTTCCTATTCAAAAATCAATTTCCATACCCCTACAGCAGTTACCGAATTCGCTTCTTCGCAATTCTGGAAAACCTCTACATGCCTCAAGTCCTCTAACATGCCTTCCAGCTTTTCAAGTGCTATGTAATATTCCAGTCGAGAATCTTTTCTTCCCAACTTTTTGTCTAATTGCTGGAATCTCCGGCAATAGGCTCCATCAAGCATGCCCCATCTCGCTTGAAAAATGTCCCTGTGCTCTTCCTTAATCAGTATAAGGGCAATATTGAGCTGTTTTTCCGTTAAATTTTGACCATATCTCTCAGACATAAATTTCAATACCCGTTGCCTATTTTTTTGAATTTGGTTTTCTTTCTTGTCTACCATCTTTTTGTTGCCTCCTTATTTCGTCTTTGCCTTTTATATTATTATCATAATGTATCTCAATTATTTTTTTCTGGAGTTTCAATTTTGTCCCTCCTTCTCTAAATTTGTAGTCTCAACATTGATACGTTACACATATCAATCAATCTATTCTATTATACTGCATTTTACATAAAATGTCAATCCTTTATTTCTCCACCAAAATATCTCTTACAACCGCGCCCGCCATCATCAAGCCTGCTACAGATGGCACAAATGATACACTTCCGAATGGTTTGACTTTCTAACTTGAGTGGTTCTTCCTTAGAATAAACCACTTTTAACCCCTTAATATTTCTTGCTTTCAATTCTTTTCGCATGACTTTGGCTAATGGGCACACACTGGTTTTATAAACATCTGTTACTTCAAACTTTGTAGGGTCTAATTTATTCCCCGTTCCCATACTCGAAATAATGGGAATTTTCAATTCTTTGGCTCGTACTACCAATTCGATTTTGGCAGTAACTGTATCCACACAATCTACAATATAATCCAATGTTTCATCTAAAATTCCTGAAGTTTCTGGGCCAAAAAATTCTTGAAAAATCTCTACTTTAGCCTCTGGATTAATCTCTAAAATACGTTCTTTTGCAACCTTTACTTTTGGCTTTCCAATCGTTTTTGTTGTCGCAATGATTTGTCGATTTAGATTGGTTCTGTCCACTTCATCCTTATCCACCAAAACAAAATTGCCGAATGCCAGCTCTACTCAAAGCTTCCACTACATAAGAACCCACTCCACCAATGCCAAAAATCGCAACTTTTGTGTTTTGTAATTTTTCAATTCCTTTTTTTCCAATTAAACTTTCCGTTCTTGAAAATTGATTTTGCATTTTTTTCTCCTATCTTTTACTTATTATAAATGGCTTGTGTACAATGTCTTATCCGATTATTATTATAACATCTTTTGCATTTTTATGTCAATTTTTAAATTGTATAATATTGACATTTACATAAAATTTTTATATAATGAATATATAGAAACTTGTTGATACCATACAATAAAATTTAGGAGGTCTATTTATGGAACTAAGAGTACAAGATTTACGGCTAAGAGGACGCGGATTTACATTATTCCCTGCTGCTGAGGAACATGGCATTAAAGATGATTTAATGGACTTTTTGGTTTTTGCTCTCTACACAAAATTAGGCTTATGCTCCGACGATTACGAGAGTGAAGAAGCTATTAAAAAAAGTAACCCCAAAATTTTAGACACAATAGCAACGGAAGATGTTGAAAAAATCTTGTCGCGCAAAAATTACGGCGTACAAGATTTATTAAGCAATGATTTGGTTACACGAGACGGAAACAACCTCGTATTAACAGAAAAATCCATTGCGATTTTAAACAAAGCGGCTGAAACTCAGGCGAAATTAGACGCTGAAACCTTTCACTGTTGCCCTTGCTCTGGTTGCCATTAACAGCTAGAAAAATAAAGTTCCTGAAAAAACAAAACATTTGCCAGTAAAATGGCAAATGTTTTTGTCTTTCATATAAAATATTTTATTTAATTTGAAAACCTGCTTCTTCAATTACTTCTTTAATTTCACTTTCACTAATTTCTTCAGTTGATTCAATCGTCGCCTTTTTTCCTTCCAAATCCACTTCCACTTTTGTCACGCCATCCATCCCACTCAATGCCTTTTCCACGCTCATTTTGCAATGATTACATTGCATTCCTTCAATTAAAATTATTTTTGTCATTACTTTTTCCTCCTTTTTTATCTTATCATATTTTGATTTAGCTTCAGGCTTAAATTTCCTTAATCTTAATGCATTTATTACAACACATACAGAACTTAAACTCATCGCTGCTGCCCCAATCATAGGATTCAATTTGAACCCCCAATCTAAATAAAATACACCAGCCGCAATTGGAATTCCAACACAATTATAGAAAAACGCCCAAAATAAATTCATCTTGATATTTCGTATAACTGCTTTACTTAAATCAATTGCACTCACAACATCTTGCAAACTATTTTTCATTAAAACAACATCTGCTGAATCAATCGCAATATCGGTTCCAGAGCCAATCGCTAAACCAACATCTGCTCTTACCAATGCTGGACTATCATTAATTCCATCTCCCACAAATGCTACTTTTTTACCTTGCTCTTGCACTTTTTGAACTTCTTTTTCTTTATCCTGTGGTAAAACTTCCGCAATTACTTTATCTATCCCTAAAGTTTTTCCCATGGATTCTGCCACAATATGATTATCTCCTGTGAGCATAACCACTTCTAATTTTCTGTTTTTCATTTCTTGAATGGCTGATAAACTGCTTTCTTTAATGCTATCTGCAACACTAATAGCTCCCATTATTTTTTCTTCATCTGCAAAATACAAAACCGTTTTTCCTTGCGCTAAAAACTTTTCCGTTTGCTCTTCTATCCTTTTCGTGTCAATTCCATTTTCTTTCATCAACGCAATATTTCCACCAAAATAGATTTTGCCTTCTATTTTCCCTTTTACACCTCTACCTGAAATACCGCTAAATTCCTCTACCTTCAAAAAATCGATTTCCTTTTGTTTTGCCATTTCTAAAATTGCTTCTGCCAAAGGATGCTCTGAATTTTGCTCCAAACTTCCTGCGACTTGCCATAATTTATTTTCCTCGATTAAGCAAATACTATCCATCACTTTTGGTTTTCCGGGTTGTAATCGTTCCTGTTTTATCTAGAATAATTGTATTTACTTGGTGTAATAATTCCAAACTTTCTGCTGATTTTATCAAAATTCCATTTTCCGCCGATTTTCCTGTTCCCACCATAATTGCAACTGGCGTCGCCAATCCCAATGCACATGGACACGAAATCACCAAAACTGCAATCCCAATACTAAGTGCAAACTCAAAACTCTGTCCTTGCAATAGCCAAAAAATCGTGGCTAATACTGCAATCGTTATCACGCAAGGAACAAAAATGCCACTCACTTTATCTGCCAATCTTGCAATTGGTGCTTTTGAATTTCCCGCCTCTTCTACTAATGTTATAATTTGTGAAAGGGTTGTATCTTTTCCAACTTTCGTTGCTCTCATTTTAAATGAACCGTTTTTATTAATGGTTCCTGAAATAACCATATCACCCACACTTTTTTCAACTGGAATGCTTTCCCCTGTTATGCTCGCTTGGTCAACTGCTGAACTGCCTTCCACAATTGCACCATCTACAGGAATACTGCCACCCGGTTTTATGAGAATAATATCTCCTACTAAAATTTCGTCGATTTCGATTTCAATTTCTTTGTCATCTCGCAAAACCGTTGCTGTTTTGGGAGCTAAATTCATTAATTTGCCAATGGCATCACCTGTTTTTCCCTTTGATTTTGCTTCTAAAAATTTACCAACTGTAATCAAAGTAAGAATTGTTCCTGCTGATTCAAAATATAAGTCCATAGAAAAACGTTCTACCAATTCCATTTGCTGATGTCCTAAACCATAACCAATCATAAATATGGCATATATTCCATAAACAATGGCAGCTGAACTTCCCATTGCAATTAATGAATCCATATTGGGCATTCGTTTCATCAACTTTTTAAATCCACTACTAAAATAATTGCGATTGACATACATAATTGGCAACAACAATAAAAATTGTGTAAACCCAAACGTAATTGCATTTTCTGTTCCATGAAACAAATGCATTATCACTTGCGGAATCGGCAATCCAAACCATTCGTAAAACATATGATACATTGCAATATACATCAATGGAATCCAAAAAATAATTGAAATTAGCAAGCGATGTTTCATGGATTTTAGGCTATTGTTGTCTTCTTTTTCTGTTTTAGTTTTATCTTTGTTTTTTTCGTTTTGCCCTGCTATTGTTGCGCCATAGCCAGCATCTACTATGGCCTTTATAATGCTTTCTTGATTAAGAAGATTTTCATCGTATTCAAGTTTCATCTGATTGGATAATAAATTAACATTTACTTTTTTGGTTCCCTCTAACTTACAAACCGCCTTTTCTACATGAGATTGACAGCTACTACAAGTCATTCCTTGAATGTCAAATTCTGCTTTTTTCATTCTTTAAACCTTCCTTTCTTAGGTTACAATTTTTCCACCACCAAGCACCATATCGTCTTTATAAAATACGGCTGATTGTCCTGGCGTAATTGCTCTTTGTGGTTCTTCAAAAATTACTCTTATCTGGTTTCCTTCTTGCTTGATTAGTGCATTGGCTACTTTCGAAGAATAGCGTGTCTTCACTTGGACTTTCATCTCTTCTATTTCATCCACCAATAATAAATTGATTGCTTCCACTATAATTTCTTTTTGGTATAATTCTTTTTCTTCTCCAACAATCACTTCATTTTTAACTTTATTAAATCCCAAAACAAATAAGGGAACTGGATTGGAAATGCCAAGCCCTTTTCGCTGTCCAATGGTATAATTGTATAAACCTGTATGCGTCCCCAAAATTTGACCTTTTTCATTCACAATATTGCCTGCTTTGGGTTTTAGGTTGGAATGATTTTCTAGGAATTTTTTATAATTGCCATCTGGTATAAAACAAATATCTTCACTATCTGGCTTACTGGCAACTTGTAAATTATTTTTTTTGGCAATTTCACGAATTTCATCTTTGGTTTCAAAATCCGCAAGTGGAAACAAAACGTGTTCTATCAGTTCTTTTGGCATGCTCCATAAAACATAGCTTTGGTCCTTTTTTTCATTATTCGATTTTTTCAAAACCCATCTATTATATTTTTCACTATATTCTGTTTTGGCATAATGACCTGTTGCAATATAGTCACACCCAAGTTCTTTGGCTTTTTCCCACATAACACCAAATTTCATATATTTGTTACATTCAATACAAGGATTGGGTGTTTTACAGTTGGCATAACAATCCATAAAATCTTGGATAACATGGGTTTTAAATTGTTCTTTTCCATTATATGTAACATGGGAAATTCCTATGCAATCACAGATGCTTTTGGCTTCTGTATGGCAAGCCTCATTTTCCTCCCATAATTCCAATGTGATACCAATCACTTCATATCCTTGTTCCTTCAAAAGCAGAGCCGAAACTGAGCTATCCACTCCTCCACTCATACCTAATAATACTTTTTTATTTTTCATGTTTTACTGACAGCAATTAATTTTGCTTATTCCTCCATTTTCCTTTTTATTTAACATATCTTCTATTGTGTGCCAAGCTAGTAATGCACATTTTACTCTTGCTGGCATGTTTGAAACATTACGAAAAGCAATCGCATCTTCTAATCTTTTCAAATTTTCTTCGTCTGTTTCTTCTCTTTTTATCATATCAATAAATGTTTTTATGATTTCTTGGGCTTGTTCTACTGTTTTTCCTTTTAATGTATCAATCATAACGGATGTTGATGCTTGCGATATCGCACAGCCATGCCCTGTAAATGCCATATCTTCTATCAAATTGCCATTTAGTTTCAGCTCTAATGATATTTCATCTCCACAATTCGGATTATGTCCCATTTCGCAAAAATCACATTGTGCCAATTTCTTCTTATTATAAGAATTCATGCTGTGTTCCATGATTAAGTCATTATAAATATCATTTAAATCTTCCATATTTCCCCCAAAAATTATTTTCTAATTTATATACTTTTCAAACATTCCATAAGCTTTCTTTAAAGCTACTATTAATCTATCTACATCTTCCTTCGTATTATAAAAATAAAAACTCGCTCGACAAGTCGAATCAACACCAAGGAATCTCATTAGTGGCTGTGCACAATGGTTTCCGTGAACGTACACAAACCCCTTCAGAATCCAAAATACTAGCCACATCATGTGGATGAATCCCATTCAAATTAAATGAAATCACACCTGAATGATGCTTTTCATTTGATGTCAAATACAATGTCACATAATCCAATTTTGACAATTCTTGTTTCGCATAAGCAATCACTTCTTTTTCAATTTGTTGTATGGTATCATATCCCATTTTTTCAATATAATCAATCGCAGCCCCCAAACCAATAACACCTTCTACATTTTGCGTTCCAGCCTCAAATTTATTGGGCAATGGTGCAAACGTTGTTTCTTGCTCATAAACATATTCTATCATATCCCCCCCCATTAAAAATGGATTCATCTGATTTAGCAAATCACGTTTTCCGTACAAAACACCAATTCCAAGTGGAGCCAACATTTTATGTCCTGAAAACACTAAAAAATCGGCATCTAACTCTTGTACATCAATTTTCATATGCGGAATACTCTGCGAAGCATCGACAACAACAATTGCTCCTTTTTTATGTGCCAATTCAATGATTTTTTTCACAGGATTAATGGTTCCTAAAACATTTGAAACATGCGTAATTCCAACAATCTTCGTTTTATCCGTAATTTTCTTTTCCATTTCTTCCTCTGATAACTCAAAATCACCATTCATATACATATAATTTAATTGACTACCTGTGACTTTCGAAATCTTCTGCCAAGGCACTAAATTCGAATGATGCTCCATAATCGAAAGCACGATTTCGTCATCTTTTTTCAGGTTTTCCATGCCATAAGAATAGCTAATTAAATTCAAAGCTTCTGTTGCATTTTTGGAAAAAATAATTTCCTCTGTGTGTTTCGCATTTATAAATCGGGCAATTTTGTCACGTATATTTTCATAACTTTGCGTCGCTTCCATGCTCAAAGAATACGCACCACGATGCGGATTTGCATTTTGTTTTTCATAAAAATTCTTTACTGCGTTTATCACCTGAATTGGCTTTTGCGTGGTTGCTCCGCTATCTAAATAGGTAATTTTGTGATTTTGTAAAATCGGAAAATCTTGTTTTATGTTCATCTTTCAATCCTTTCTTAAAAATAATTTGATTTTTTCATAAGCTTCCTTCCAATTCGCCACTCTTTCCATCTCTCCTGTTTTAATATTTTGATTCATTTTTGTTGTCATCAAAAAAGTTTTGATGCCGTTTTCTTCTAATTCTTTGCAGGTGTCAAAACTATCATCCATAAAAATTGAAATCCCATGTTTTATACAAAATTGCAATTTATGTTTAGCATTCATAATTAATTGATTGTAAGGAATATTATTTTTTTCCAATGTCATTTTTGTGATATTTTCTGCATCACAATTGGGAATTTCATTCAGTCTTGCTGTAATAAAATAGATTTCGTTTCCCTCTTCTTTTAATTTTCGAATCGTTTCTGCCGAATTTTCCAAAGGAATACATTCCTCCAAAACATTTTTATAATAAGCATTAAAAAAAGCATATTTTTCTTCCTGCGTCCAGCCAAACAAAGCTTCCAAATAGTAACGATTTGGTATCTCTCCAAAATCTCCATTTATCCCTTTTCTTCCTAAAACTTCTCTATCAAATTTTTCTGCGTATTTTAACATCACATTTGCTAAATCAACTGTTGTGTCATCAATATCAATTCCTAGTTTCATTTTTACTCCAATCTCTCATCAATTTCCTTCAAAATATAATTTCTCAACCCTTCACTCTTAATATTTTGCAAAATTTTATTAAACTTTGCGTGTACCATCAACTTCTGTGCTTCTTTAAAAGTAAAACCGCGACTCATCATATAAAATAATTCTTTCTCCCCAATTTTTCCGGCCGAACTACTATGATTTCCTTCAACCTCTTCTTCTGAACACAAAAGCATTGGCAAGGCAAGCGATTTTGCTGTGTCAGAAAGCAACATACAGGCTTCGTTTTCGTTTCCTTTCGCTTTTTTGGCGCCTTTCTTGAAATCAATTGTTCCTTTAAAATGTTTTTTGGCTTTATCTTTCAAAGCGCCTTGCACTTCAATTTCTAAATTTGACTTTTCACCTCGTAACACGCCTTTATAATTCAAATCAAGCAACTGCTTTTCTTTTCCCAAATATATCGTATGAATTCGATTTTCCGAAAAATTTCCCACCAAATTTGAATCCAAATTCGTAATACTATTTTTCCCACCAAAATCAACGATACAATAATTCACTTTTGCCTTTTCTTCTATTTCATTTTCAATCGCCATAAAATGATTTGAATTCGTATTCAACAAATTCATGAAAATAACATTCACTTTTGCCCCTTTTTTCGCCACAACTCGAAGAATTCCATTATGAAAACAAGCCAACTTTTCATCTGCTTCATATTTTATCATAATCGTTGCTTTCGTCTCTTCGTTTGCTATAATTTCAATATCATCCACCAATTGCAAATTCTCTTCATCAAAGTCAAAATAAATGCGTAATTCCTTTTCTGTTTTGCTCTCCACATTACAACGTATTTTTTGATTTGCTTTTTGCTTCACTTGATTTGTGAAAAAATCGCTCAAACCATAATTTAAACTAATTTCACTACATTCTTCATCCATCTTTATTTTCGAATTCTCACCGATTATTTGAACCCTTTTAAAATCCCCAACTTCTTCTGGAATCTCCACATTTTCTAATGTTATATTATTAATATTAAAATTTCGCGACGTTCTAACTGGCGTTTCATTTAATTTTATCATAACTCTTACCTCTCTTTTAAAACATACTCTCTCGCGTGACTAACGCGTGGTATCAAACCAGTTTTTATAACTTAATTTGACAAAGCCAATGTCCCTCTGACCGAAGAGCGGGTTTCGAAAGGGCAGCGCCCTTCGTGGGGATTCTTAAGGGGCAAAGCCCTTTAAGGCTACTTAGCCAATACTTCCTTCTAATTCCAAATTAATCAAATTATTCATTTCCACCGCATACTCCATAGGCAATTCTTTCGAAATCGGATACGCAAAACCGCGAACAATCATCGCTTTGGCATCTTCTTCGGATAAGCCTCGACTCATTAAATAAAAAATCGCCTTATCACTAATTTTTCCAATTTTTGCCTCATGCGAAAATTCCACTTCATCGGTTTGAATATCGTTTACTGGAATTGTATCTGAAATTGAAATATCATCTAACATCAAAGATTCACAAGATACCGAAGATTTCGAATATTTTGCCTTTTCGTTAATACGAACCAACGAACGATACGTACATTTTCCACCATTTTTCGAAATCGACTTAGCATTTACCACACTAGATGTATTTCTTGCATTGTGAACCACTTTAAATCCATTATCCAAGTTTTGTCCTTTTCCCGCAAAAGAAATTCCCGTAAATTCAGTTTTCGCTCCTTCTCCATTCAAAATACTCATCGGATAAAGCATCGAAATTTTCGAGCCAAACGAACCTGATACCCATTCCATTTTCGCATTTTTCCCAACCAATGCTTTTTTCGTATTCAAATTCAGCATATTTTTCGACCAATTTTCAATCGTCGAATAACGCAAATATGCATTATCTTTCACATACAATTCCACACAACCCGCATGAAGATTGACTTTATTATATTTAGGTGCCGAGCAACCTTCAATAAAATGAAGACTCGCTCCTTCGTCTACAATAATCAACGTATGTTCAAATTGCCCCGATTCTGGCGAATTCAAACGAAAATAGGATTGTAATGGAATATCAACCTTCACGCCTTTTGGCACATACACAAACGAACCACCAGACCATACAGCACCATGCAATGCCACAAATTTATGGTCATAAACAGGCACACATTTCATAAAATGATTTTTGACTAAATCTGGATATTCTTGAAGTGCGGTTTCCATGTCTGTATAGATAACACCTTGCTGAATCAATTCTTCTTTCATGCTATGATACACAACTTCTGAATCATACTGTGCACCAACGCCTGCAAGAGACGTCTTTTCCGCTTCTGGAATACCTAATTTATCAAACGTGTTTTTGATGTCATCTGGCACATCCTCCCATGAATTGTTTAGCTTTGATTTTGGGCGTACGTAAGTTGCAATTTGACTCATATCTAATTCGGATAAATCCGGCCCCCAAGTTGGAATTTCTAACTCATGATAAACTTCCAAAGCTTTTAAACGAAATTCTCTCATCCAATCTGGATCCTTTTTCTGTTTCGAAATTTCTTCAATAATTTCAGGCGTTAAACCTTTTTTTATTTTGAAATCATATTCGTCTTTATTTTTAAAATCGTAAATATTTCGATTAATTTCATCAATTTGATTTTTACTCATTATTTTTCCTTTCTAAGGCAAGCAATCACGCCCCTAGATTCTTGACTTTTATGTTAATTTGTGGTATAATATTAAGTATTAACTACGGAGGAGGAAATTCTATGAATTGGTTTTCCAAACTATTACGGTGCATTACAGAAATTGTAGTTTCCATTTTTCTACTCTATTTCTTGTGGCAAATTTTAAAAATTGTTGCAATCGTTTTCATTATTATTTTTATTATTACTGGCTTAGCAAAAATTTTTAAATAAATGCACCGCTATCCACGAATTGTTCATTCTTGTGAACGGTTCGTGGTATATTTTTTATAGCCATTTTCCTCAATTTCTTTCGCCAATTCTTGGCTTCCTGTTTTCACAATCTGTCCATTTACTAAGACATGTACATAATCCACTTTCAAACTATGCAAAATTTTGGTGTTGTGTGTGATGATTAAAACAGCATTATTTTCATTTTTGAACATCTCGATTCCTTTGGAAACCGTTTTAATCGCATCAACATCAAGTCCAGAGTCGGTTTCGTCCAAAATCGCAAGTTTTGGATTTAAGACAAGCATTTGCAAAATTTCATTTTTCTTTTTTTCTCCACCAGAAAATCCTACATTTAAGCTTCTTTCCATGTTTTTCGAATTCATATTTAGCTCGTTCATATAGGTTTTCAATTCCTCGCGAAACTCAAATACTTTGACTGGTTTTCCAGTTGCCTTATTTTTGGCGTATTTCAAAAAATTCGTCACCGAAACACCCGGAATTTCCTCAGGCAATTGAAATGACATGAAAATTCCTTTTCGTGCGATTTCATCTGTTTTCAAATTGGTAATCTCTTTTTCTTCAAATAGAATATTTCCTTTTTTCTTGGTGTAAGCAGGATTGTTTAAAATAGCATTGGCAGTTGTTGTTTTTCCCGAGCCATTTGGTCCCATAATGACATGAATTTCGCCCTTATTAATACTTAAATTCATTCCTTTTAAAATTTCTTTTTCCCCCGCATTGACATATAAATCTTTTATTTGTAATAATTTATCCCCCATGATTGTTTCCTTTCTGTTTTTATTTTTTGCTCGTTCTACGAACACAACAGCGACATTTCTCTTTGCTGACATCATAATCGCAATCTAAATCATTTAAATCTAGCACTTTGTGAACATATTTGGCTAGCTGATTAATGGTTTCATCTGAAATGGCTGATTTAATTTGCTCTGCCTCATTCTTGGCTTTTTCCTCTTCCAAATTCAGAACCTCTTTTAAAAATAAATAAACAATATCATATGCTTCCAATATTTTTTTGGCTAAATCCTCTCCGTTTTTCTGTGAGTTCAATTGTGCCATAGGATTCATAATTGAGTAATTGATTATCTTTTAAATTGTGAATTGCTTTATTAACACTGGCTTTGGTACAATTCATTTTTTCTGCAATATCTGTTACGCGTACTCGTCCATTTTGTTTGTTTAATAGATACATTGTTTTTAGATATTCTTCCAAGGATTTTGAAATCATATACATGCTTCTCCTTTAATTGTTAATTCTGGTTAACATTATATAACGATATCGGTTGTTTGTCAAGGTTAACAATTTATTTTTATAAAAAACTACTCCCATTGATAAAGGAGTAGTTTTTCTATTATTTTGCAATTATTTGAATATCATGAATAATCATGACTTCTTCAATTTCAAATTCTAAATTGAGTATTATATATCCGTAGTTTTCCGCTATTTCTGGCATATTTACGTCTTTGGTCAATCGTACTTTTCCTTCTTTATCTAGTAAATTGACGGTTATTTCTCTTGCCTCAACTTTTTCAGTTTCTGATTCATTATTCAAATCAATTGATAGTTCTAATTCAGTTCCATACTGCATAATATTAGCACGATTCCAGGCAACATTTTTGAGATTCTCGACTTTTCCTTTTTTGCTTAAATTTTCAGTGATATGAATTTGTTTGAAATCAAACAAATCTTCTGAATCGGAAGAAGTTATTTCTGGCTCTGTTGTTGTTTTCTTTTCAATTCTTCCAAGAAAAAAACCACCCAAAAAGACTACTATTATAGCAATAATTGCAAAAATTACATTTTTATTCATTTTTCGCTCTCCTTGTTATTTAATTTTAATATTGGCATCTAACCAACCATTATTTTTGTTCGTCAAAACAAACTCTCGAGCCGCCTCATCTCTCACTAAAACTTGGCAAGAAGCCTTACCACAGTTAAGAAAAATATTGGTACAATCTGTAACACTATCAAATGACAGGATACTTAAATCTAGTATTTCCATGCTACTTGCCCCACAACGAGCAAACATATTTTTCATATTCGTTACTTTTGCTGTATTGAATTTATTTCCTAAATTCAAGGTTGTCATTGAATTAGCACCACATTCAAAAAACATTGTTGTCATTAGCGTTACGTTTGACGTATCAAATTTATCTCCTAAATCTAATGTTACCATGTTTTCTAAACCACACTTAAAAAACATTGACTGCATATTCGTAACTTTTGAAGTATCAAATTTGTCTCCTAAATTTAAGGTTACCATTGCACTATCATAACAAAACATTCCATCCATTGTAGTTACATTCGAGGTGTCAAATTTATCCCCTAAATCTAGATTTTTTAGTTTTTGGCAACCATTAAACATCGACTGCATGTGTATGACTTTTGCAGTATTAAAATGTGTTCCTAATACTAACTCTGTCATAGCACTTTGACCACACTCACAAAACATTGCTAGCATATCTGTTACTTCTGAAGTATCAAATTTATCTCCTAAATTTAAACTTTCCAATTTTCGTCTACCACAACCATAAAACATAAGACGCATGTCTGTTACATTTGAGGTATCAAATTTGTTTCCTAAATTTAGGTTTACTAATTGCTCACCACAACTATGAAACATTGTTCTCATAGTGGTTACATTCGAAGTATCAAATTGTTCTCCTAAATTTAAATTCGTCATAGCTTTGCTACCACAACTAGCAAACATGCTTTCCATGTTTGTTACATGAAAAGTATTGAATTGATTTCCTAAATCTAAGTTTGTCATGGCTGCATAGCCACAACCAAAAAACATATGTTTCATGGTTGTTACGTTTGATGTGTTAAATTTGTTTCCTAAATTCAAATTTATCATCGCTGTATAGCCGCAATTTGAAAACATGCCACTCATATTTGTCACGTTGGTGGTATCAAATTTGTCTCCTAAATCTAAATTTGTCATCGCTGTATAGCCGCAATTTGAAAACATGCCACTCATATCTGTCACGTTGGTAGTGTCAAATTTATCTCCTAAACTTATAGTTTGTATTGCCTTACAGTTTGAAAACATCTTTGACATGTTCGTTACATTCGAGGTATCAAACTTATCTCCTAAGTCTAAGTTCGTTATTGCCATCATTTCCCAAAACATTTCTGACATATTCGTTACATTTGAGGTATCAAACTTATCTCCCAAATCTAAGGTCGTTACTGCCATCATTCCACTAAACATGTCTGACATATTTGTTACATTTGAGGTATCAAATTTATCTCCTAAATCTAGGCTTGTCATTCCCCTACCTCCACAGCCTGCAAACATACCTTTCATACTTGTTACATTCGAAGTATCAAAGTTTTCTCCTAAATCTAATCTCGTCATTCTTAGCGCTCCACAAAGTGCAAACATACCTTCCATATTCGTTACATCAGTAGTATCTAAATTACTTAATCCATAAATACATTCTCCAGTTCCCACTTCAACTCCAATAATAGCAAATAACCAACTACTATCTTTATTGGCTTTTACTCCATTATCTGCACCAACTGTTACTTCGTAATAGCCATTATTATCTGTGTCTGTGCACCAAGCCAATACTGTTCCATTTTGCTTTTCGGATACATCCCAACAGTTTTCATCAGATACACTATGTCCTGTTTTATAATTTGCAATTGTTACACTTTCAATTTTTAATCTTTCAATCGTACCTCCCAAAAATGTAACTTGCATCAACTCTTCCTCTGTAATTTCATCACGCCTTAATACATTTTCTGCCCAAACAGCATATAATGTTATTACTTTTTCTGAAGTGATATTGGTCACAGCTTGTCCGTCTGTATAGGTTGGTTCAGTAGCATTAGGTCTTTGACTCCATCCCATAAAGGTATGATTTTTTCTGGTAAATCCATATTTCGTCAAACTTTTTTCTACATCTTGATAATGTTTAGAACTTTCGGTAGTTCCTCCAGTACTTCCATTGCCAGCATATTGGACTACATAATCATTTCCCATTTCCCATTCCCCACACAGCATACAAAGTAACAGAACTATTTTCATGATAACTACTTCCTGCCACATACATAGCCGTTGTCGCTCCTCTTGTTTTCGCCCATCCTTTAAAAACATAGCCCAATTTAATTGGGATTTCTGTTGTTAAGGTTAAATTTTCACCATGTTTTTTGATTTGATTCGCTGGTGGCTCACTTCCGCCATCTGTATTATACGTTATTGTATAAGTTTTCACATCCGCAAGATTACTTTCTATTAATTGATCGCCACCATATTCCCTTAAATCATACTGTCTATAATATTCCTTGCCATCTATTTTTACAGCTTTTTTGGAAATTACATTTCTGGTTTTAAAATTAATCGCAACTGTCATTTCTTGATCTTTTAAGCCGAGTTTTTGTAAGTGATTACTATCTAAATAATAATACTGTTCTATTTCATTATCGGATTCAGTCCAAGAGGTTAAATCCACATTGTATTCTTCTGGATTAGCAATCAGATTTGTGAATAGGTTGTAGGTTTCTTCATCAACATTTTGTACATCAGAAAGAGGCATAAATTCATTAGAATTTACACCTTGTTCTGCCACCTGGTCTACTTTTGATTGAATTACTTTTAACTGGCTAATAAAATTTTGTATTTTAATTTGTTCATAAGCTCTTGTACTAACACGTACTGTTATCGAAGAAATCAAAGCCAATATAATTACGGTTATAACTAAAGATACTAATGTAATACCGCTATTCTTTTTCATTTGAATATGCTCCTTCCATCCTTTGCCTTCTAAGAAACATTAATAAGAGATATATTGACTATACAAATCATTTATATAACTTTGTATATCAAACGCTTCATGTACTTCTGGTTTAGTATAGTTTACGTTATAAGTTTCAACACTTGCTTTTGTAATAATTGGCATATTGGAAAATTCCTGAATTGTGCTTTCTTTGGCATCTTCTTCGCTTTCTGGTGCTTTTACTTCTGCTTCCTTGTAGATTTTTTCCAAAATGTCAAATCCCTCAATTACCTTTCCAAAAGCACAATATACACCATTTAAGCTTGTATTTTCATCCATCATTACAGAAAAACGATAACTACCTGAATTATAGCTTTCTTCTGTCAAACCATAGGATGAATAATCAGAACGGTTTAATGAGATAATTCCTTTGTCGTGTCTTAAAGTGTTTTCTTGAAAATCATTGGCAATAAATTCGCCATTGATTTCATAAGCATAATCTTCCTCTGAATCCGCTTCTACTGATTCATCAATTAAACTACGTTTAGGACCTTGGGCATCTTCAGCTGTATCTCTTGCCATATAGATTGCTCCTTCATCTTTTCCAAAAATTACTTTATTGTTATAAAATCCCTTGTTAATTAGCGCAATAAAATTCGCAACTGTGTTGGGCGCATATTCTGGATATAGTTCCATTTTAATGGTTCCATAATCTTGCACTTCAAAAGTTGCCACTGGATTTACAACTTCTTCTGTTACTGCCCTTACTGCATTGCAAATCACCAATCCAATCAATACTACCAAAATAAGAATACTAACTACTCCAATTCCGATTTTTAATTTTTCCTTCATTTTTCTAACATCCTTTCTGTTTATTTTAATTTTAGATATTTTAAAGCATCCATTACATTCTTGACTCCTATTATATCTAATTTATAATTATCTTTCAAGCTTTTTTTATTACTTTCTGGAATAAAAACTTTTTTATACCCCAATTTTTCTACTTCTTTGACTCTTTTTTCTATCATATTCACAGAACGTACCTCACCTGTTAAACCGACTTCACCAATAACCGCAACAGTTTCTGGTATGCTTATATTTTTAAAACTCGACGCCACAGCCAAAATAATTCCTAAATCCAAAGCTGGTTCCATTACTTTCATTCCACCAACAATATTCAAATACACATCTTGTGAACCTAAATTCATTCCTGCTCTTTTTTCCAAAACAGCCATTAATAAAACTAAACGATTATAATCAATTCCATTGGCTGTCCTTCTTGGTAAGCCAAAGACCGTTGGTGTTGATAAGGCTTGTAACTCAAGAAGAATAGGACGTGTACCTTCTAGACTTGCTACTACCACAGAACCAGTTGTGCCTTCTTCTCTTTCCGAAATCAGTACAGCAGATGGGTCCGTAATTTCTTGCAAACCTTCATTTTCCATTTCAAACATACCAATTTCATTGGTAGAACCAAATCGATTTTTGACCCCTCGTAAAATTCGATATGAAAAATAACGTTCTCCTTCCAAATACAACACGGTATCCACCATGTGTTCTAAAACACGTGGTCCTGCAATATTTCCGTCTTTTGTGACATGTCCAATAATAATGGTAGTGATTTGCTTTTGCTTACACATTTTCATAATTCTAGCGGTAATTTCTCTTACTTGACTTACACTTCCTGGACTTGATGTGACTTCTTCGGAATACATGGTTTGTACAGAATCAATAATCACAAAATCTGGTAATTCTTTTTCTAGGGCATTTTCAACATTGTCAATATCGGTTTCGGATAGAAATAGTAAATTTTCATTGTGAATTTTTAGTCTATCTGCACGTAATTTGATTTGTTCTGCGGATTCTTCACCAGATACATATAAAATTTTTCCTTCTACTTTTACACTATCGCAAATTTGTAAAATTAACGTTGATTTCCCAATGCCTGGTTCGCCACCGTAAAAGTGTCAGCGAACCTTTGACAAATCCACCACCCAAAACACGATCCAATTCCTGGACGCCTGTTTGAATGCGAACACTTACCTTTTTTTCTACTTCATTTAATTTAATAACTTCGCTTTTTGGCTTATTTTTATCTTTTGAAGAATTATTCCCTACAATTTTTTCCTCCACAAATGTATTCCATTTTCCACAAGCTGGACATTTTCCAAGCCATTTTGAGGATTCGTAACCACATTCGTTGCAGAAAAATACGGTGGTTTGTTTTTTTGCCATTTTAAATCAATCCTTTTTTCTTCAATTTTTCCAACACAATAATATACATCGCATGACTCCAAGTCAGTCCAATTACCCAAGCTGGTTTCATGGATTCGTTGTTGACTTGTTCTCCTAAAAATCCATATTCTGAACATGAATTGGTGACAAATTCAAAATTCTCTAAAGCTTTTTTGTTTTCACCCATTTCTAAATTATAACAAGCCATCCATAAATTTGCAATCGGCCAAGGATTGTAGCCTCCCATGTAGCCATCTTCTTCATAGCGAATATAACCACCTGTGTAGGTTCGTAACGTCATGTTGATTCTTTCAATTGTATTTTGCACATTTTTTTCTTTTGGTGAAAACATCTCAAATGGAGTGATAGCACCTAAAATGCTAATATCCATTTTTTTATCATCTCGATTTCTAACATACGTTTTCTTACTTTCATCATAAAATGTCTTTAAACAATATTCTTTAATATCAAGCAATCCTTGTTCCAGAGCTTTCGTTTTTTTATTAATTGCTTCAACTTTTAAGCGGTTGCTTTCAAAAGTAGTTTTTACATTTTTGTAGATTTTAAGCATGGCATGATAACTTGAAAAAATGCTTGCCATGGAGTATAAAGAAATCCCTTCGTATTCTTCCCATAAATCATAACTTGGTAAAAATTTTCTCTTTTCACCGATGACATCCTCCACATATTTTTGCAAATAGGAAATCGCATTTTCACACATTTTTAAATTGTTTTTCAAAAATGTTTTATCTTTATATTTCTTAAAATGCTCATAAATTCCAAAAATAACACTCGCGGTTTCATCAATTTGATAGCCCCAACAAGGCGCTAATCTTCCATCTGTATAGAAACGTTGTTGCCATCTGCCAGTTTTGCTTTGTGTTTTTTTGCAAAATATGTTATAAAAATTTTCAACTTCCTTTTTCATGCCCAAAACATCCATTGCTCTTGTTACAAAAACGGCATCTCTTGTCCAACAATAGGAATATCGACCACATTTGGTTTTGTCTTCATCAATTTCCATACCTGCCGAAATTCCGCCTGTTTCGCGGTTAGTAAGAAGTGAAAATAGTAAAATGCTTCTTTTATAGATTTTTTTGATTCTCTCATCGATATCACTTTTTTCGATTTCCAATTTGTCATATTCTTTCACATATTTTTTCCAATATTTATCTAAATTATCAAATTCGGATTTGATGTCAATTTTGCGGATACGATTAATTTCAGTATCTAGGTCATTTAATAAGCACTTTTCTTGGTTATTGTTCACATATACATATACATTGATGTTTACTTCTTCGCCTGGTTTAATTACGTTTAAATCATAACCAATCGCAGAATCTGGCGACATGCCAATGTAATCTTTTCCGCCAATTACGCCTTCCATAATATTGGCTCCAACATTATTAATTTGGTAAGACATTGGTTTTTCTTTGGAAAAAATACACAATGAATAATCATGATTGTATTGAATTAAACAATCGTTTTTAAAAAAGCCACAAGTGTCATTATTGATATTGGTTAAAACTTTGGAATAAATCAATAAATTAATAGCTAAATCTCGATTGCTTTGATTGATGAATCGATAATTTTTTACTAATATATTTTCTGTCATTGGAACAAAATCAGTCTGAATGACTTGAAGATTGAAATAGGTATTTAAGATTTCGGTTTGTAGGATATTCGTATCTTTGATATATTTTTGGTGATATAAATTGTTGATGTCATTATGCAAATAAATCATAGCAGAATCGTTGATTTTTACGCCAACATCAAATTGCTCGATAAATTGTTTATAATCAATAGAACCATAAAATAGTCGTAACAACTCTCCTGTTTTGCTAAAACTGGCTGTTACTTTTCCATTTCCGATGATTCCGTCATTAAAATATTTTTGTTTCATTTGTATTTCTCCTTTTATCTTGGTATTTGTATAATCTGGGCAGGGCTGAAACCCTGCCTTTCCTTCTTATTGATTCTTTTTATCTTTTAAAATTTGACGTTCTCTTGCAATTGCCATTTTGCCTTGTGGAACATCTTCTGTAATCGTGGAACCTGCTGCAATTAATGCATCGTCTTCGATATTGACTGGTGCTACAAAATTGACGTTAGAACCAACAAAACAATTATCCCCAATTTTTGTTTTATGTTTATTTTTTCCATCATAATTACAGGTAATCGTTCCACAACCAATGTTGACATGGCTTCCGACTTCACAATCTCCTAAATAAGTCAAATGTGGCACTTTGGAATAATCTGCGATTTTTACTTTTTTTAGTTCCACACAATTTCCCACTTTGACTTGATTTCCAATTTTACAACCTTCGCGAATATACGCATTTGGACCAATTTCGCAATTTTCTCCAATGGTAACACCACTTTTGATAATGGTATTGGGATGAATGACTGTATCCATACCAATTTTTACATCATCATAAATATAGGTTGTTTGTGCATCTTCAATTGTAACACCTTTTTTCATATGCTCTGAGTTAATTCTCATACGAAGAACGCGTGTTAATAATTCCAATTGTGCACGGTCATTCACTCCTAAAATTTCTGTGTTATCTTCTACAATCACGGCACCTGTTTTCAAACCTTCTTCGTTCATAATACGAATGACATCGGTTAAATAATATTCTCCTTGTGCATTGTCTGGCTTGATTTTGTCAATTGCACGTAACAATTCTTCAATATCAAAACAATAAATTCCAGAATTGATTTCCTTAATATGCTTCTTTTGCAATGGATCTGCATCTTTTTCTTCGACAATTCCTTTAATATTTCCACCTTCATCACGAATGATTCTACCATAGCCAGTTGGATTTTCATAAATGGCTGTCAGTAAAGTCGCATATTCTTTATTTTTGATGCTTTTAGAAATCAAATTTTTAAGTGTTTCTGGTCGGATAATCGGAACATCACCATATAAAATCACAACTTTTCCTTTTTTGCCTTCCAAAAATGGCTTTGCTTGCATTACAGCATGACCAGTCCCTAATAATTCCTCTTGAAATGCATAATTCACTTCGTCGCCAAGCACTTCTTGTACTTGTTCTTTTAAATGTCCTACTACTGCAACAACTTCATCAGAACCAATTTTTTTAGCTAAGTCAACGACTCTTCGAACTAATTCTTTATCATAAATTTTATGTACTAATTTTGACTTATTGCTGTTCATTCTTGTGCCTTTTCCAGCCGCCATAATTAGTGTCATAACATATTCGTTATTGTTGTCTATTTTCATATCTTTTCATTCCTTTACTTTGATTTTGAAAATCTAAATTATTTCCTACTTTATTATATTGTATCATTCTTAGATTGTGATGACATTTTATTACAAAATTTACAATTCGTCAATCCTTTTTTACAAGGCTAATTGCCAAACCGTCTCCCACTTCTAAAATTTCTGTTTCCAAATTTACATTTTCTGTTGCCATTTTGATGTATTCTCTCAAATGATTTACCGCCGTTCTTTGTTTATGCTTATTATAATCGCTCATCACATAGCCTTTATACAAAATATTATCTGCCAAAATAATGCCATGATTTTTGGCAAGGCGAATTCCTTCTTGCAAAAAAATGGGATATTTTCCTTTGTTGGCATCAATAAATATCATATCATATTGTCCTTCTAGGGTTGGCAGAATTTCAACTGCATTTCCTATGAGAACATTTATTTTATCTTCGATTCCGATTTTTCGAATATTTTCAATTGCTTCTTTTGCTCTATTTTCGTCTAATTCAATGGTATCTACGCTTGCATTGGGAGCAAAACGCACAAATTGGCTGGCAGAATATCCAACAGCTGTCCCAATTTCCAATATTTTAGTAGGGTTTTTTTGTATTAAAATTTCTTTGATTTTTTCCAAGGTATCATCCATAATAATGGGAATATGTTCCCTTAACGCCTTTTCTTTGATTTTTTCTAATTCTTGTATATTAAACATTGATTTTTCCTTACTTTTTATTTTTAAATAGTATATCATAATTAAAATAATAATTCAACTGTTCCTCTATTATCCTTTTGTAAATTTAAAGATTTTTTATTTTAGCTTGACATTTTATGTAAATTGTGGTATAATATTTTTATCATATGGCAATAAGCCGAAAGGAGAAATACACGATGGAAGGAAAAAACATCAATTTAGAAATGTCAGGAGAAGTATTTGGTTTATTACTGAATGCTCACAAGCGCTCTACTTATAGCGGCTCCAAATACTATTTTAAAGGCGACCTTTGTCAAATGTCTACGGCACAAAATGTGGCACAGCAATTTGGCATTCACACAGAAGTTGAAGGCGGAGTCCCTTTTCTTACATCAAAAGAAGACTTTGACTTCGTTACACAGTATTTAATTAATCTTCAAATCGAAGGCTGGTGGCATTATGTAACACACGAGGAGTATTGCCGGATAAAAGGCGAATATTACTTCAACGGCAAATATTTATGCCGTAAATCTGAAGTCCGTAAGATTGCCGATGAGCTTGGCATCTTCATTGCAGAAAGTGACACAGTCCTTTATGCAACTTCAAAAGAAGACTATGATGCCATCGTCAAACAGCTCGAAGAATAACAAAATCCTTTGCTTTTGCATAAACCGCAGAGTTTTCTTGAACTCTGCGGTTTTGCATTTGCTATATAACAAAAAAAACACTTTTTCAAGTGTTCTTTTTCTATCTTTTATTATGACGCTGGATATACGCTAACTAATTTTTTATTTGCTTTTTTCTCAAATTTAACATTTCCGTCCACTAAAGCAAATAAGGTATCATCACTACCTTTTCCGACATTTGTACCTGGATGTACATTGGTTCCTCTTTGTCTTACTAATATATTTCCAGCTAGAACAAATTGTCCATCTGCTCTTTTTACACCAAGTCGTTTTGACTCACTGTCTCTTCCATTTTTTACACTACCTTGCCCTTTTTTATGTGCCATTTTAAGTTCACTCCCTTCGTTTTCTTAGATTTTATATTTCTCTTAATTCATCACTATTTTGTTTTGATTGAAGTTATTTCTACTTTGGTATAGTCTTGTCTGTGTCCTCTTGTTTTTCTTTCATTCTTTTTAGGCTTGTATTTAAATACAACGATTTTTTTGCCTCTTCCGTTTGACACGACTTTTCCTTCAACCTTTGCGCCTGTGACATAAGGAGCTCCTACTTCTACTTTTCCATCATTAGAAACAAGAATTACTTTATCAAAAGAAACTTTTTTTCCTTCTTCTTCTCCTAATTTTTCAAAAAATACAGTGGTTCCTTCTTCTACTTTATATTGTCTACCACAGCTTTCAATTATTGCATACATTAAAATGCACCTCCCTTTTTGTAATACTCGCTAACTTCCAACTTGGTAGCTATTTCTAGCATTTTGAAACCATAGTTAAGCAGTTTACAGTTATGTATTTTAACATATTTAGCAAAATTTGTCAAGAATAACCTATAAAATTTTATGAATCTAAAACTATTTTTCAGATTACTCTTTATTTTGACTTTTGATTGAGGATATAAATATCGTGATTTTCCGTTTGTGCATATAATTCAAAGCCAAACTTTACTGGCGATGATGTCATTTGTATTGCTTTATCGTAAACTAATAAATTGACTTGCTTCTCTTTGCATAATTTCATCAATTTCTCAACATCCCCTCCATTGTAAGCTTGTAGAATTTCATATTTCTCATAGTCTCCATAAGCTCTTCTTGGAAATGCTAATTTAAGACTTGCATCAATTTGTCTAATATAGGGAACCATTGCACTTGAAACCATTACTTTTTTATTTTTGAGCGTTGCTCCACTTAAAATATTCACAACTTCTACATATTCTTCTGGTACTTTGTAAAAATTATCAATTTTTTTGTAATTTTCTTTGTTATAAATCAATTTTCCGCTCACCATAATAATGGTTATCATTGTAATAAAAACAATTACTTTATGTTTAACATGGTTCCTACTTTTTACTACTTTTGTACTTGCATAAGCAATTACCACTCCCATTGGTAACATCCAAAAAGTTCTCCAATAGACGTTTTTATTTAGAAGAGAATTAACACATTTTTGAAAAATTGGATTTAAAATAATAAATAATATAAAACAGGGAAAATAAACCAAAAATGTTCTATTCTCTTTCTTTTTTTCACTTAAAAAAAGATACAACATCGCAATAAAAAATAAAGCTATATACATTCCTGTACCTTTATATTTTAAAAACGATTCTTGAATAATTTGCAAACTTTCACGCAACATTTTATTTACTCCTTTATTTTATAACTAAATATAAAATCCCATAAACTATATTAGGAATAACACAAACCGCTGATTTCAGTAAATAGTCAATTTTTTTCTCTCTGATAGAAAATACCAAAGCCAATCCGCCCAATGTGATTGGCGCAAGTGCAATTCCCATAGAAGATATAAAGCAAGAAGCCAACATTGAAATCAATAAAGTTACCCAATTTCCTATTTTTGATTCCTCTACACAATCTAAAAATAACAACCATATACTTGGCAAAATAACATTGGCTAGCATCGCTTTACCTTGCCAAATGCGGAATAACAAAAATGAGAAATTTGTAAAAATCGAAAAATTCCCCCATATATAAAGAATACTTAAAAAGCACAAAAACACACTAGCACTTTTTTTGTCCTTTTCCCATAAACGAAGTCCTATTAGCCAATAAACACTGTAAGCTATTGCAATAAATATCGGTGGAAATAGCGTATGAGCAACAATCGTTGGATGGATTGTTAAAATCGAGGCTATTATCGCAGTATATAAAGGAAATGGCGATAATACATAACGTGTCGGAAATCCCATATACTCTGCTCCATCTTCTGCAGCCACACAATACATACTATTTTCAGTAATCGTAACATTGGCAGTTGCAACATAAAAAGCATCATCTTCGTCAATATGAGTATATACAACAGAAATCAAAATTTGAATTCCTATTAAAAACACCGCAAGAATTGTCATTATATCTGGTTTTTGCGGAATATACTTTGACAAACTTTTTAAGTTCCATTCTCGACAATTTAAAATAAGCGAAATACATACAAAGGCAAGTATTATTCCCGTCCAAGAATAAAATAATGTGGTAAATTTGACTTTTAAAAATATCATCGGAATAGCAAGCAATTGTAATATTGCAAATTCCAATAAATAGCCAAATAGCCATGCGCCTAATAGATTCTTTTTTTCTTTCCTAAATTTGGTAACCAATAAGCCTAACATTAATGGCACGATTATAAATACAAAAAAACATTGTATTGCTTTTAACATCCAATTCTCCCCTTATTTTCAAATTTATTCTCAAATAGTTTCATTCCTTCGAATTGACTCATCCATTCGTTTATTTTATCATAATCAACAAATACTTTTGTTTCAAATGATGTATTTATTTTCTCTTCAATTTGGGTAAGTTCTGTTCGCGGAATTGAATTTATTTTGTTGGTTTTATTGATATTTTTTGCTCTATGGTCAACAGAAACTATAATTGCTCTTTTTTTATGTTGCATCGCAAAAATTCCACCATGTAATCTCATACCTACATAATCCACATTTTTTGTATCTAACCAATAGCCATATCCTTCTAAACTTGGTGGTATAATTTCAATATTTTCAATGTTTTTAAATGTATTCAAATATTTTACATCATTAACCGATTGTGCCCAAAAATATAATTTATCATAATTTTTAATAAGCATATCTAAAAATTTTTGGTCTGTTTCAGGCGCTTTGTTTTCATCATGAAAACAAAATACCACTTCTTTTGCTTTTTCTTTTGGAATTTGAGAACAATGTTTTTCATCAAGTCCCCATAAAGTTGGACAACCTGTATTGATTGCTTTAAACCCCATGGATTCTAGCATTTCTTTTGTGCTATCATCACGTACACTATGGATGTATTCTTGGGAAAGAACTTTTTTCCATAATCGTTTTGTGTACTGATTCATTTCACCTGTTCTACTGTTATTGGAATTTCCAACACCAACTAAAATTGTATTTTTTAAAGCCATACAATTGAAAAAATTGATATTCCATTGTGGTTTCATTTTTCTCATATTGGTCTTTAATAAATTGGTACCAAAGATAAATTTATAATCCGCATTTTTCACATAATCAGAACGCCAATTCATGAAATTTTGATACCACGGAAAAACAACTGTATGGGTTGGGAAATAGGTGGTATCGTTTTCTGTCAAAAAGGAACCTAATGCCTTTTTAGTTGAATTAACAATCATGTTATCCCCTTTATTTCCAGTTCCAATACTTGTATCTAATATAACAATTTTTTTCATTTTATCTCTCCTTTTATTCAAACGTTTGCACCGTTCTTTTTAATCCCTCTTTTAGTGTAACACTTGGACGCCAACCAAGTGTTTCTAATTTTTGAGTTGACAACTTGACACGTTCAATTTTGCTATAACCAACTCTATTTTCCATTGGCACATCTAAATACGTTACTTTTAAATTTTTCTTTGGGAACAATTGTGTTAACAAATTAGCTACATCTTTGATAGGAATCTCCTCTGTTTCGTTTGCAATATTATAACTCTCCCCACTTGTTCCCTTTAACAAAACCATAAATAAAGCAATAATACAATCATTAATATAACAAAAAGCTCGCTTGGCTGTTCCATCACTATTTAAAGCAATATCTTGATTATTTACCACACAATTTATAAAATCAGACATCACACGTCCATCTTTTGCAATGGTCATGCCTGGTCCATACGAATGGGCAATTCTCACATTATTAAACGGAATTCCATATTGTAAATTGTAACTTTTACAAATATTTTCTCCCATTCGTTTACTTTCTGGATAACAAGCTCTAGCATCCATCTGATCTAATTTTCCGACCATTTCTTCTGTTATTTCCAAAATATTCTCATCCATTTTTCCATATACTTCTCTTGTAGATGTATATAAGACTTTTTTTACATTACATTTTTTAGCCAATTCCATCACTTGAATTGTCCCAATTGTATTGGCTTTTATAATTCCTACTGGATCATTCACAATACAATACGGACTTGCTGAGCCAGCTACATGAAAAATATAATCCAATGGCTCAGACCATTTTATTTCTTCTGTCACATCTTGTATAACTAACTGAAAATTCGGATTTTCCAAAAACTCTTCAAATTTCTGTTTTGCTTTTTCTTCCTTTCGTACTAAAGCATAAACTTTGATATTATAGTTTTGTTTCTCATTTAAATACATCAAAGTATACGTTAGATAAGTGGCTAGCATACCGGTTGCCCCAGTGATTAGAATCTTCGTATCCTTTAAGGTTTCCCTTGGTTTTACTTTTTGCACAATTTCCTCTAAATCATTTTGTACAATTTTATTTTGATATAAAGACATATTACTCTTTTCCCTCCACCCAATAAGTATTATTTTGAATATCAAACATATATTTTGATATATATAAATCTTTTGGTGTCGTAACTTTGATATTATCCGTTGAACATGGAATTGTATGGATTTCCTTTCCATAACTATGCACTAATGTACAAGAATCAATACTATTTTCAACACCATCTTTTAAAGCTTGCTCATGAATTGCTATAATTTCATGTAAATAAAAACTTTGTGGCGCTTTGGCTATCATTGATTTACTTCTATCGACAATTGTCTCAACATTTCCATTATCACTTGTAATAGCAAAAGTTTCTATTGCAGGACTTGAAGATATACTAGAACCATATTTTTTAACAGCTTCAATGTTTCTAGAAATTAAATCAGCATCAATAAATGGTCTAACACCATCATGAATAAGCACAATGGGATTCTCTTCTGGGAAATCTTGATACACAGCAGATAACCCATTATAAATCGAAAGTTGTCCTGTTGAACCACCTTCAACAATCCATTTTACTTTTGTTAAATTATATTGTTTTACTAACTCTTTTAAATGGGGAATCCAATCTGCAATACAAGATATCGCTACTCCATCAATTTCTGGATGTATTTCAAATTTTTCTAAAGTGTGCACAATAATAGGTTTATTATACACTTCTATAAATTGCTTTGGTTTTTCATTTCCTATTCGCACTCCTTTGCCACCTGCAAAAATAACTGCAATATTCATCTTTTCTCTCCTTTTTTAATTCTTTTTTATTAAATTTTTGACTAAATTACTATAATATCTGAATTCCTCTTTTCTAAAATAAGCCATTAGAAATACTACATTTGGTACAATCACCGTTACACAAAGCTTTATAAGAAAAATAACCATTGTATGAAATTGCAATAATTCTATAGATTGGAATAAAATCCATAGTACGCTTGAAGCAATCACCATTATTAATACATTTTTTATTCTTGCGATAAAATATGGTTTTACATCCATTTGAAAATATTGTTTGAATAACATATATGGTTCAAACCAAACATTGGTTAAAAGCATTGCCATTGCAGTTGCTATTAAAATTCCAAATACGCCATATAACTTTCCTAATATAACTGAAAATAAAATATTTAATACTGCTGCTACAAAATACACATATTTGGTTTGTCGAAATAATCCAGTGGTATCTCGATAAACTGAAATAGTACTAATGAAACCTTTTAAATAAAAATTTAAAACAATCGCAAAAACCGTAAGAGTCTGAAAAATATACGCTTCTCCAATCCAAAGTATGATAAAATCATTTAATAAAATAAATAGCGCTACTGCCATAAATCCATAAATCCAATCTACTAGAAAAGATAAGCGATTAAAGATATTTATTTTCTTCTCTTTATCGTCACTAGCATTTAGATTCCCAACACTTGCTTTTACAGCATTAAATAAAATTCCCGTAAATCGCATAATCGAATAAACTATCATATTATAATTAGAATAATATCCAACATTTACGGTTCCTGTCAACATAGAAATCAATATTTCGTCTGTATGATTCATGAAAACGCTACCAATTTTATAAACCATCATGGATTTCACATTTTCAATCAGCGATTTTTTTTCTTCTTTTTCTAATTCAACTTTCTCAAAAGCCTCTGGATATTTTTTCTTTGCAATGATTGCGCCATATACGTTTGCCAAAAAAGTAATCAATACTTGGATGAGTAAATATACAATAAAATTTTTTAAAATTACGAGAACAAGCATTTGTAGTATATTTTTCAAAATGATAAAACCCGTATTATACTTTTTTATCAAATAATACTCCTGATTTGCTTCTATAATTGCCGTTCGGTTGGCTAATATATAGGAAAACACGGAATCACTTAAAAAAATCAAATAATAAATTACGAATTCATGGATTGGCATATCAACATCAACAATGTTCTTCAAAAATGGGACAAGTGCCAAACCAATCAAAAGAATCACTAAAGCTAATATATGATACACTTTTTTATAATAATTCATCAAAGCAGCAACTTTTTTGGTATCCTTTTCCGCAATCGGTTTGTACATTCCATAAATAATCGCTGTGCCAAAACCCAATTCAGCAAGTGACAACAAGGACAAAATATTGGAAAACAATCCATTAACCCCAAGTAAACTATCATCTAATATTTTAATAAAAACTGTTCTTGTCGCAAAAGTTAATACAATCGTAATCACTTGTTCTAACACACCAAATGTAATATTATAAACAGAATGTTTGATTCTTCCCTCCATTTGTTTCTCCTTTTAATTTTACATGTCTTCTGATTGCAATTCTTCCTCATTTGGAAATTTAATCCTTCTTGGATTATGGGTTACTCTTTTATTTTCTGGTGGCAATGTCATATAATCTCCATAAATTCTTTTTAAATAAAACTCATAATCCCCTGGTGCATCATACATTTTTCCTTCATATTCCACTTGTGTAGCTGGTAAAAATACTGATTTTAACATAGCCTGTTTTCGCATACCATATCTAGCTCCAAAACTAATGCAATATTTCGCCTCTTTTCTATTCTCCCATTTCATGATTTTTTGTTGCAATCGTACTAACTTTTGAGTAGAAATTGGTTTAAATATAAACCTTATAATTTTCTTCATGATTGAATTTTTTTCACTTGTCACATTGGCTTTAATTGCATTAATAAAATGAATACTTTCCTTTAAAAAAGTCTGCCAACGGATAAAAAGAGAATCTTCTTGATTGGCATTGTCCATTGGGAAAATATCAATCCAAATGCCTTTTGGGCCTTGATAATTCTTTTGTTCTGGTTCTTCATAAATACTATCTCGCAACCTGATTTTCGCAAATGGCAAATAATAATATTCATTATTTTCGGCATAATCAACCAACATTCTTTTATCTATTTCTTGGGTTGCAACTTCCAAAAATTTATCATAATCCTCTCGCATCATTGCAATATCCAAATCATCATCCCAAGGAATAAATCCTTTGTGTCGAATTGCTCCAATCAAATTTCCACCTATAATAAAATATTGAATCTTATGTTTTTGACAAATTCTCACCACTTCATCTAATATTTCAATTTGATATTTCTGTAATTTTTTTAATATTTCTTGTTTCATATCCTACCTCTTTTTCCAAAAATTGTTTGATATGGCATGACACCATTAGAATTCAAACTTACAAACATCACTACAAAATAAAATATATACCAACCAATAATTAAAAATTTGATTCCATTATGCCTTTTGTTCATTTCTAAATTTTTATACAAAATTGGTATTAAAATTGTTTGTACAATAGCAGTATATAATGAAAATCTGTCCATATACTTTATCATTCCACCCATTAATTGAAATGGGATTTGTAAAATTAACATTCGAATAAAAAAATCATTTTGCTTATTTTCTTTTAAAATTCTCTTTCTATTAGCCAAAACTAGCGTCAATATTGGCAAAACATACAGTAAAAATTTAAAACTCATACTTGTTTTTCTATCCAAATAAGTACGGTAAATTCCTAACACAGAAATTATTTTAGGAACAATTGGTACCAATAAAAATGGCAAGCCTCCGATGATTATGTAAATTATAATAGATTGTATATTTTCACTCATTTTTGGTTTAGTAAAAAGTTTTATTTTTTGTAAAAAACCTAAATTTTCATCACAGAAAAAATAAACAATTATCATCAAATAAGCTGTTTTATGAATCATTCCTGCTAATATCACACATAAAAAATATTTCCAAAATTTCTTTTCAAAAATATATCGCATTCCATAAAAGATAATTATAACGGCAAGCATTTGACGTATAATATTATAGCTAACCAAATAATACGTCATATAAAAAATAAACAAAGCAAGTGTTATTGATATTCTATCTTTATAATACTCTATTGCTTTAAAAAATACAACCATTGTTAGCAACGAATAAACAAAAAACATCGCTACTGAATGCGGGCAAATCCAATATATCATCTGCATTAGCAGAAAATTCAATGGTTCTTTTATAAAATAGGAAAATCCGCCTGCCAATTTATCTTGATAAAAATTTCTTTCATACTCAAAATAATCAATTCCTATTCCATATCTAAAACTCGCCAATGCAATTGTTGGTCCAAGAATTAAAAAAGTCCATAGAAGCTTGTTTTTCAAATCGCTTGTTTTTACTTTTTTTTCATATACATAACACAATCCTAAAGATATTGCAAATGAAAAACCATAAATCATTGTTGACGCAATCATTTTTTCTCCTTATCTTATCTTTTTTATAAAATTTCTCAAACATGATAATATTTTCAAAAGCCCTACTGCTTTTAACTGAATTGCTTTTAAACACATTTTCTGATATCTTGTCACATATTCTATTGCCTCATTTTTATATACTTTCGGATACTTTGCCAAACTATCTTCTATCTGTTTTCTGATAATTTTCGATGACACTTTTTTCGCAATTAAAGTCATTGTTATAGCATATAAATATTCCTGCAAAAAAATAGCTTCTACTTCATGATAATATTTATCTTTTAATTTATTTTCTATAATCGAAAAAGCATTTTTGGCATTTTCTTCATTCATTAATTCAGGATTATGCATCAACGATTCTTCATTTTCTATGTAATAATAAAGTGGTTTATCACAATAATAAATCGCCTCACAAACTGAAATAGCCAACTTATTAAATGGCATATCTTCATTTCTCTGTAAATTGGGAAATTGGATTTGATGGTCTTTTATATTCTTTCGTAAATACGCTTTTCCCCACGTAGAACCTGTTGAATAAATCAATGCATCACTTTTGGAAATCCTGCCTTCTTTTCCTTTTCGCAATGAATTTTGTTTGATTGTATGATTTTTCGTTTTCAAAAAATAATCAAAAATAACACAATCCACATTTTCTTTTTCAAAAATTTCATTTAAAATTTCCAATGTATCATTCTCGATAAAATCATCTGCATCAATAAAAGTTATAAACTTGCCCGAAGCATTTTCAAGCCCCACATTACGCGTTCTTCCAGCTCCTAAATTTTCTGGATTCTGTATCAGTTTCATATGTAACTTGCTTGCTTTTTGATATTCTGTTAATTTTTCAAACGAATCATCTAAGGAAGCATCCTCAATAACAATCACTTCAAAATCCTGAAAAGTTTGATTTTCCAAACTTTCCAAAACATGCTTCATGAAACGAAATCCATTATAACATGGTATAATAATCGAAAACTTCGGCATATTTTTTCTCCTATTTTATATATTCAGTATAGTTCTTTTCCGTATCCCAAATCTCAGCATGAACATCTTGCTGACGCTTTTCAATTGGTGGCAACGTTTTATAATCCCCATAAATTCTTTCTAAATATTTCTCAATTTCAGTTGGTCCGAATAAATAAGTATCTTCAAATTGATATTCTCTATACTCATCATACCACGCTCTTTCAAAAACCGCAGCCTCAAATTTCGCCTTATCAATAAAAAAACAATATTGATAATCCTCTGACAATGCATCATACTGATAAATTTTTTGATAAATAAAATGGGCTATTTTCTTGGTTGGTAATTTCTTTAACAGCGCAAAAATTATCTTTTGCTTCCTATTTTTAGGTTTCCAATTTCGCTGACTTAATGCCACAGCAGTTACAAATTTTGAACCCAAAAACAATTTTTTTTGTTTCCAGCGATTGGTTGGACATTTATGCAAAATAAAAATATCCACATAAATTCCTTGATGAATTTCTTTATTATTTCGAAACTGCGGCTCAATCAGAGTTGTTCCATTCATGCGAAGTTTGGCATATTCCAAATAATCTTCTACAATTCTCCATTCTTGCAAATAAAACTTTTCTTGCCTTTCCTTATATAAAACATTCCTAAATTTTTCATAATGAGAAGGCGTCATAAAAATATCCAAATCATCATCCCAAGGAATAAATCCTTTGTGTCTTACAGCACCTAATGCTGTCCCCCCCATAATATAATAAACAATGTCATTTTTCCTACAAATCTCATCCACAAATTTTATAATTTCCAAAATTTTACTTTGTACTTTTTTGATATCACCTTCCAAATTACTTTGCTCCTTTTCTCGCAAATTTTCTAAATACCCATTCTCTTAGTTTATTGGGCATCAACACTTGTAATATAAATCTCAAAAATACATTTTTCACATATTGGAAAATCCCTATCATTTTATGAGATAACATGTACTTTTGAATTCCTGCTTCACTCCTAAAATAGTGAAGTCCTCCTCTTCTTTGATACATTTCCTCACCTACTCGCGCATACACAAGAGTATCTTCCAAATTTCTAAATTTGCAATTTGCCAAATACATTCTAAGCCACAAATAATAATCCTCGTTAAAATGCCATTCCAAATATCCACCCACTTTTTCTACTTCCTCTTTTCGAAACATAACCGTCATATGATTAAAAGGACATCTTGATTTAATATACTTTCTAATTTCCTCGTTTTCTGTAGGAACCTTTCGAATTCCTATTATCGCATCAATTGTATCAATAAACTCTTCTATTTGTCCACCAATTATACTCAATTCTTCATCTTCCTGAAACGCTCTTACTTGTTTTTCAAATCTATCTTCAACACAAATATCATCTGCATCCATACGGGCAATAAGATTATAAGAACAAAAACTCAAACCGACTTCCAATGCATTTCCCAATCCTAAATTTTCTTCCAAAAAAATAACTTTAAAACATGTCATTTCCTTTTCATACGTTTTCAACAATTGTGTCATCTTTGCTTCTACTGGTCCATCCACAACAATCACAATTTCCGTTGGTTTTATGCTTTGATGCATTACACTTTCGATTGCTGTTTTCAAAAATTCCAATTTATCATTTTTATAAACTGACATCAAAACAGAAAACTCCATTTATTTTCCTCCACCTTTTAATAATTCAATTGCTTGTGCTTGTTTTGCCTCATAATCTTGCTTTGATATTTGCTTTGTTCTTAACAAATAATCTCCGAAATCTTCTGCTGTTTCCATTCCCTCTGCTGCTATATCTTCTCGTGCAAAAACTTTTTTTACGGTTAAACATAAAATTTCAATATCTTTTTTAAAACTTATGTGCTTTACATATTCTAAATCATATCTAAATTTATCTTCCCAAGTGATAGCATTTCTACCATTTACTTGTGCCAAACCAGTCAAGCCCTGTCTTACTAAATGGCGCCTATTTTGTTCATCATTCATAAAAACCATATCTCGAACAAGTTGTGGTCTTGGTCCAACAATACTCATATCTCCTTTCAAGATATTGAATAATTCTGGCAATTCATCCAAACTGGTACTTCTTAAAAACTTTCCAAATTTTGTTAATCTTTCTGCATCTGAAAGTAATTTTCCATTGGCATCTTTTTGATCTGTCATGGTTCTAAATTTATACATTGTAAATATTTTTCCCTCTTTTCCTGGTCTCTTTTGCTTAAAAATAACAGGACTTCCTAATTTCATTCGAACCAAAATTCCCACTCCCAAAAAAATCGGTGACAATATGATCAATCCCAGTAAACTTACTATAAAATCCAAACCTCGTTTTATAAATTGTTGATACATTTTTCCCCCTAAAACAGTGCTCTTATAATCTTCACTATCCTTTCCATATCTTCTTTTGTATTTTTCGTATCAGAAGGCAAACAAATCCCACGATTAAAAATATCTTCTGCTACACTTATTTCATTTTCCTTATGTGAGAAAAAATCATATGTTTCAAAAACTGGTTGTAAATGCAATGGCTTCCAAAGTGGTCTTGATTCAATCTCTTCTTTTTCCAAAGCTTCGATAATATCGATTGGTTTTACTTTTGAACTTTCCTTTAATGTCATCACAGATAACCAATAATTGCATCTTCCCTTTGAACTTGCTTGGTGCATTACAATCTCATCAATTTCTTGAAAAGCATTTTGGTACATTTCAAAAATTGCTGTTTTTTGTGCAATTCTTTCTTCTAATACTCGCAACTGTCCTCTTCCAATACCAGCCAAAACATTGCTCATTCGATAATTATAACCAATCTCCGAATGTTGATAATGACGTGCTTTATCACGTGCTTGTGTTGCCCAAAATTTTACTTTTTCAATTCCCTTTTCGTTATCCGAAACAAGCATTCCACCACCACTGGTTGTAATAATTTTGTTGCCATTAAATGAAAATACACCATATTTTCCAAACGTTCCTGTAAATTTCCCCTGATAGGTTGTCCCTAAGCTTTCTGCTGCATCTTCTAAAATTGGTACATTATGCTGAGCACATATTTTCATGATTTCATCCATCTGTGCAGCTTGTCCATACAAATGTACTACAATTACCGCTTTTGGTGTATATTGCTCAAATGCCCTTTCTAACGCTTGTGGACTCATATTCCACGTATTTGGTTCACTATCAATAAAAACTGGGGTAGCGTTTTGATAAATAATTGGATTTGCCGTCGCAGAAAACGTAAAAGTTGGACAAAACACAACATCTCCTTTTTCTACGCCAAGCGCCTTTAATCCCAAATGTATCGCAGCAGTTCCACTCGACAAAGCAGCGGCTGCCTTTATATTAATATATTTCATAACCTCATTTTCAAACTGATTTACATTTTCTCCTAAAGAAGTCACCCAATTCGTGTCAAATGCTTCCTGTATAAATTTTTGCTCATATCCTTGTTCTGAAATATGAGGAGAAGCTAAATAAATTTTACTCATTTTTATCCTTCTTTCTTTTGATTCACCATTTCTGGTTCGCAAAAAGTGGGTACAATTTCTTTCATTGTATTTTTGGTTTCTGTTAAATCTACTTCTTCTTTTTCTAGTAATTGCATTAATTTAGCTAATTTATTTTCTATATCTTTCATGGTTACATTCATTGGTTCTGCTACATGAATTTTATCATGACTTGTCTTTTCTAATCCTTCTTCATTCATTAAAATTTCTTCGTACAATTTTTCACCTGGTCTTAAACCTGTTATTTCAATTTTTATATCTTTATTGGGTACCAAACCAGCTAATTTTATCAAACTTTCTGCCAAATCATAGATTTTGACAGGTTCTCCCATATCTAGTACAAAAATCTCGCCACCTTTTGCATAAGTCATCGCTTGTAATACCAGTGCAACTGCTTCTGAAATAGTCATAAAAAACCTTGTAATCTCTTTATGCGTGACAGTAAGTGGTCCACCCTTTTCAATTTGCTTTTTAAATAGCGGAACAACTGAACCATTGCTTCCTAAAACATTTCCAAAACGCACTGCTGCATATTCCGTTTGACTAACTTTATTCTTAGCTTGTACCATCATTTCACACATTCTTTTCGTTGCCCCCATTATATTGGTCGGATTAACGGCTTTATCTGTGGAAATTAAAATGCATTTTTTTACTTTAAACTTATCACAAACCTCAATTACATGATACGTTCCAAAAACGTTATTTTTAATGGCTTCTATTGGACTATTTTCCATGAGCGGAACATGTTTGTGCGCTGCTGCATGAAATACCAAATACGGTTCATATTTGGCAAAAACTTCTTCCAATCGTTTTTCATCCCTTACACTTGCAATCACAGCCTCAACTTTACCTTCTGGATAATTGGCTTTTAACTCCATTTCTATATCGTATAAATTATTTTCATAAATATCTAGTATCACCAATTTTTCTGGGTGATATCCCATAATCTGTCTACAAAGTTCTGAACCAATCGAACCACCACCACCAGTTACTAAAATCGTATGTCCTTTTATTAAAGAAGCTATATTGCTATTATCCAATTTTACTAGCTCTCTTCCTAAAATATCCTCAATTTGGACATCTCTCAAACTCGAAAAAATATCTTTATTTTTAATGATTTCTCGAATGCCTGGCAATACTCTAACTTTTGCTTGCGTCTGCTGACAAATATTTAAAATCTGCTTTTTATTTTTATTATCAATTCTTGCAATCGAAAAGAAAATCAAATCAACTTTATTTTCTTTACAAACTCTTAAAATATCATTTCGGTTGCCAATGATTCTAACTCCAGAAACAGTAAAATTTAGCCTTTTTAAATTATCATCTATAATTCCGATAATTTCATAATCTTCTTTAAAATTTGTATTAATCGTTTTTATCATTTCATGCGCTGCATCGCCTGCTCCAATTAGTAAAAGTCTTTTTTTATTTTCACTTGACTTGGTTATGATCCCTCTATTTACAATATCATTAATTAATATGTATCGCATCACAATTCGATAAGCCACCATCATGACAGAAATAATGAGTCCTGCCAAAATATTCATACGAATTGTAGCAACATTGATATGAAAAATTCCTTTTATAATTGCAATCACGCCTGCAGTCAACAAACAAATCACAATATAAAAAATATAATCTCTTCCTTCTTCATAGCGAATAATATTTTTATGCCTTTTGGTAATGTGAAATATGATTTCATAAATAATCGTATAGCAGATAATTGATGTCATCAATCGACTTGAATAGTATTCCGAAAAACTAAGAATAGAATCCGTCAACAACGCAGTTCCTAAATAATAGGCAAATACGATACAAAAGCAATCCAATACAATTAAAATTAAATCTCTATATTTACTCAGTTTCTTAACTTTTTCCAACTTAAATCCCCTTATTTTCACAATTATTCCACAATGGATTCATTGTATCATTAGTTTACTTTTTTTTCAAGTATTTTTTATATTAAATTGCAAACTTATGTTAAATATATATCTGCTCTTCCAAACGCCTTCTTCATCTGAATCCTTATATACTTTTAAAAAAACAAAAAAAGAAAATGGTTAATAGTAACCATTTCCTTTTCTCTATTCTTTAATCCTTACAAACTCCCCAATTCATTCCAGGTGTGCTTCTAGCCATATTATTTTTGATAATAAAATCATTTTTCTTCTCCATTACTTTGTCAGCATGATTCATATAAAATCTTTTTTGAGCCAATTTTTCTTGTACACCATTCAAAGCTTCACCAAATCTTTGGAAATGAACAACTTCTCGCTCTCGCAAATATCTTAGAACATTAACAACATCTGGGTCATCTCTACACAAATCGATTAGTTTTTCGTAGGTAGCTCGCGCTTTTTGTTCAGCTGCTAAATTTTCCGTTAAATCAGCTACTGGATCACCTTTTACAGCCAACACAGCAGCCGAAAAAGGAAAACCGCTAGCTGCTTGCGGATAGACTCCTAAGCCATGGTCCGTATAATATGCTGATAAACCGCCTTTTTCGATTTCTTCAATCGATGCTCCCTCGGTTAGTTGGTGAACTAGAGTTCCAACCATTTCTAGGTGGGCTAATTCTTCTGTTCCATGATGATGTCACTTATAAAAAATTTAGTGCTATTGGCTGTGAAATTTCTAACTTGTTCAAAAATGGAAAAAGTTCACTTAGTGAACTAAAAAGGTAGTACACTAAGTGAACATATTTAAATAATTATTAGTATTTATATTTATTTTTTTGAATTATCCATGTTGGTTTTTCCAACGATGTTATTTTCATTTAAATACCTTTGATACATTTCATCCATACTAGAGATATATTGCATATCTTGTTTTACTTTGAACTTTTCATATTCGTTTTCAGCTTTTTCTATTGCTTCTTTATGTGATATTGAACCAGCATTTTCTAATATCTTTTTTCTTCTAAATTTTAATAAATCATCTGTTGCATCAATCCAATTTTGCATTGTCATTATATGTCTTTCTCTTGCTTCATCTTCAGCAAATACTATAAAGAAATTTGTTAAATCATTTAATTTCTTTAATTCTTCTTCATTTAAATAATTTTTAGCTATTGTTACATCATATTTATATATTAAACCATCTGGACTATTTTTCCAGTTTGTAAGGCCCATATGTTTTTTTTCTGCATTTGCTCTTTCATAAATTAATTCTGCTGCTGTATGTCCAGAAATAGCATAATGCAACTTGTTTTGAACAATTTTGAAAAATGTATATGCTTCTTCTGACTTTGGATTATAGTCAATTGCTGTTGCTATAAATAAATCTGTTATTTTTTGATAAGCCATTCTTTCACTTGTACGAATCGTTTTTATTCTTTCTAATAACTCATCAAAATATTTAGCATTTACTTTACCACCCTTTAAAAATCTATCATCATCTAATGTAAATCCTTTTATCATATATTCTTTTATTAATTTATTTGCCCATGTTCTAAATTTTATAGCAGGTTTTGAATTTACTCTAAATCCAATGGAAATTATCATATCTAAATTATAATAACTTGTAAAATACTGTTGTTTTCCATTGTTACCCATATGTGCAATTTTTGCACATGTGCTATTTTCTTCTAATTCTTCATCTTTATAAATATTATTTATATGTCTTGTAATTCCAGTTCTGTCTATTTTAAATAACTTAGCTAAAGATTCTATATCGAGCCAAACATTTTCATCTTGTAACATGACTTCAACTTTAATATTATCTTCATCATCAGTATAAAATACAATATTATTTTCATTTCCGATTAATTTATTATTCATATAATATCGACCTCATTTCTTATTTGCAATATATTATCAAACATTCGTTCTTTTGTCAATTACATTATTATAATTTTATAAAAATCTAAAAAACTATAAAATTTTAGTACACCAAGTGAACAATTCCTAAAATGAGTGAACTTTTTTATTTTTTAGTTCACCATTTTCAATTTTAACGAAGAATAGCGCGAGTTTGATCCAGTTCGCTCAGTGAATTTTCACATCAAATCTGCTTTAAATTTTTGTTTCTTTATTAACCCTTGAAATCTTGTCCTTTAATGTGTATAAGCGATATGTTAATATCGTTTTTCCTGCCCTCAATTTTTAATTGAGGTGCACAAGATTTTGACAAAATTTATCCTTAAATCCTCTTAACTGAAAAATAATGTGCTTATAAAATTAAGTCAAGGTTGTGCGATAGCACATTCATTTTAGCCTTGACTTGATTTTATAAAGCACATTATAATATGGAGTATGGATTTATTTTATCATTGATAAGATTAGAATACATATAAATATTCCCAGTATCATCAAATACTTCTTCCAACTTATTTTTTCTTTTAATATTAATCTTGATGCTAGTATTGTTATAATAATAGAGCTTGTGCTAATTACAGACACAATTGAAACATTTCCATCTAATAACGCAAACCTATTAAATATTGAAGATGAAACATCTAATAACGATTGTAATACAAAATATCTTTTGTTATTTATTTTCATAATATCTATGTAATTCCAATTTTTCGTTATTAAGCAATATGCAAATATTCCTATTATAATTATTATTGCATAATTGAACATTACATATAATGGATTTTGATACTCTGTAATATATATCTTATTTATGAAGTCCGAAATTCCATAAAATAATACAACTCCCCATGAATACATTATAGCTTTTTGTTTTGCTTTTTTATTTATTTTTTCTTCATCACTTTTCTTATCTCTTGCTATCATTATAGATAATGTAACTAATATTCCGGAAATTATTAATTGTAATATTGTAAATTTCTCTTTTAAAATCAAAATGCCTAACAAAAATGTTACAATTACTTGTGTTCTTTGTATTGATGATGTTATAGCCACCTTTCCATATTTGATAGCTGAAATCGAACAATAGAATCCTATTGATTGTATTATAATTCCAGGTGACATTTTAATCATATCTATAACATTTAATCTATCAATAATTTGTGGATTGGCAATTAAACTAACTAAAATCATAGTACAATGATAAATTAACATTCCCATTATTGCTATTCTTTTAGGCTCATTATTTGAACACTTTTTTATAGCAATCGCAACAAATCCCCAAATTACTGTTGATAACAAGCAGTAATATAACCACATATATTATTTCTCCTAATTTTCATATATATTATCATTTATTTTTAATACCATCCTTGTCCAATGCGTTTTAAATCCTAATCTTTCGTATAAATCTTTTGCAATATTATATCCTGATACTTCTAATGACATATCTTTATCTTGTTCTTTTGCCATTTCAATTAATTTACTTAATGCTATTGTTCCTATTCCTTGACCTCTATATTTATCATCTATAAAAAATCGATATAAATATATTTCTTTTTCATAATTTTTTATTCCTATAAAACCAACCATTTCATTCTTACACATAATTTTATAATATTCTTCGTTTTCTTCAAAAGTCAATTCTTCTGGTTTTATAATTCTTAATTGATATATTGGATCAACTGTATTATGATGTTTCCATTCTTCTATAATCCATTCTCTAAAATAATCATTATTTTCTTTTTCTAATTTTATATCTAAATTTTCCATTGTATTTATACACTGTTTCCTTTCCATATTTTTATATATTATTATCATAAAATTAATTCTTTTTCAAGAAATTTAGCATTTTTTAGAAAAAAGGGAAATAAAAGGGAATTGATTTTATAAATTGCCCATCATATAATGCTATCATAGAAAAAATATAAATTTGCTCAAGACAAGTTTGTCTTGGGTATTTTTTTATGTTTTTTTCATAAATTTTAAAGAGGCGATTTATATGTTATTAGAAGAATATAATATTGAAAATACTAAAGTGAAATTTTATGATGATTATATGGTAGAAAATATAACTGCTCAAAAAGAATATATAGATAACGTTATTATTAATTTAATAAGAAAAATAAATCCTTCTTTGTTGTAATTTGTTACAATTACAGATATAATTAATTACAAGTTAAAGACAAATTACAAGGAAAGGAGGAAATGTGCAAAATGGCACATATGCAATATATTTAAGAAAATCAAGAGAAGATATAGAATCTGAAAAATATGGAGAAGGCGAAACTTTAGCAAGACATGAAAAGATTTTAACTACTTTAGCCCAAAAGCGAAATTTGCATATTTCAAAAATCTATCGAGAAGTTGTAAGTGGCGAAACAATTAGTGAAAGAAAAGAAATGCAAAAACTTCTTAAAGATGTTGAAAACGAAAAATGGACTGGGGTTTTAGTTGTTGAAGTTGAAAGACTTGCTCGTGGTGATACTGCTGATCAAGGTCGAGTTTCAAAGGCTTTTAAATATTCTCATACAAAAATTATTACACCTGTTAAAACATATGACCCAGATAATGAATTTGATGAAGAATATTTTGAATTTGGCTTATTTATGTCTAGGAGAGAATACAAGACAATAAATAGGCGTCTACAAAGAGGTCGTGAAATCTCTGTTTCTGAAGGTAAATTCGTAGGAAATATTGCTCCTTTTGGATATGATAGATTAAAATTAAAAGATTCAAAAGGTTATACCTTATCTATCAATACAGATGAAGCACCTATTGTTAAAGAAATTTTTAGGTTATATACTTTTGAAAATAATACTATAAATTCGATTGTAAAACAGTTAAATGATATGAATTTAAAACCTAGAATTTCTAATGAATGGACTATTTCTTCTGTTAAAGATGTTCTTTCTAACCCAACCTATATTGGTAAAATTGTTTGGAATAGAAGAAAACAAAAAAAGAAAACGAAAAATGGACATCTTATCATTAGTAGACCCCGTAATCAAGATTATTTAATTTATGATGGATTACATGAGCCTATTATTGATAGTAAAACTTGGAATTTAGTACAAGAAAAAAGAAAACAAAATACACCAAAAGTAAAACATAGCCATCAAATTCAAAATCCATTAGCCCGGACTTATATTTTGTGAAAAATGTGGTAAACCTATGCAAAGAAGACCTTATACAAAAGCTGATAAACCAGCAACACTGATATGTTCTAATTCAAAATGTGATAATGTAAGTTCTAAGCTTTATATCGTAGAAAACAAGATAATTGAAGCATTAAAAATATGGCTTGAAAATTATAAAGTAGATTATGAAATCAAAGATAACTCAAATACTGAAAATAATAAACTAATTGAAAAATCTATTATTTCTACTAAAAAAGAATTACAAAAAGAAAATGCTAAACTTAATAAAATTTATGACTTTTTAGAAAATGGTATTTATAGTAAACATGAGTTTATAAATCGTTCAAAAGCTATAAAAAATAATATTGAGAGTTTAGAAAACAAATTAAAAGAATATAATGAACTGTTAAATAAAAATAATCAAATGAAAAATGAAAAAGAAACTATGATACCTAAATTAGAAAATATAATTGATTTATATGATAAGCTAGAAACTGCTGAAGATAAAAATATTTTATTAAGTATTTTCCTCATTTACATTTCCAATGCTATCC
>OFHM01000276.1_pt1 | contig 46526 bp, 51 predicted proteins | sample 1521311 | NCBI WGS metagenome assembly OFHM01 (sample SAMEA3504083, study PRJEB24116) | mouse gut metagenome | biome: mouse gut; feature: mouse-associated habitat; material: faeces | place: Denmark | collected 2011 | reverse complement strand
AAAACAAAACAAAACAAAGAAACAAAAACCCAAGTAATCCAATTAAAAATTGGTACAGGTATAAACAGAGAATTCACAATAGAGAAAATTCAAATGGCTAAGAATCACTTAAAGAAATGTTCAACATTCTTAGTCATCAGGAAAATGTAAATCATAAAGTTGACATTAATTTCAAATCAGAGAACTACAATAATCAAGACTATGCCTATTTAGAATTAGCAATTTCAAAGGCTGAAAAACCAACAGAGGTTTATGATATTGTAATTGATGGTGGTCATGGTGGAAAAGATATTGGAGAAAAATCGGGAACAGATACAGAAGCTAATATCACGTTAGAATACGCTAAATTATTGAAACAAAAATTAGAAAACCAAGGATTTAAAGTAAAATTAACAAGAGATGATACGAATACAGATACTTATACAGCAACCAACATGTATGATGAAAATGGCAGAATTTCAATTGCTTGTAAATCGCAAGCTAAAATTATGTTATCGTTTCATATCAATAGCGGAAATGCTGGTTTGAAAGGATTAGAAATTTATTCGCCTTGTAAATCCAAACTAGATTTGGCACAGAATATAGCAAATAAAATTGTAGCTTATACAGACATTGAATATTCCAACAATAATGCTTTCAAAAAAGGAGAAGGTGTTTATGTACGAAATTTTACGCAAAATGTGATTAATGAATATACTAACACTGCTCATAAAAAAGGATATGAGCCATATCCTATTACTTTGGATACGCCTTATTTATATACAATTCGTGAAGTTGGTGGAATTGCAACAAATGCTTATGCTGACGGGCGAAATTCTAGTTATTCAGCTAATGCATATTATCGTTCTAATCAAGGAATCGAATGTTATCAAATTGAAATGGGATATATCAAAAATGATTTAGAAATAATAAAAACTCAAATGGAACAGTATGTAACAGCAATTTCGGAAGCAATGGTGGAAAATTTATAAAAAGGAGAAAGTATGGGAATTGTAAATAAAATAAAAAATTTAATAAGAATGATAAAAGCAAAACACAAAGAAAAATTATTACTCAAAACAAAAGATGATGAATTAGTAGTAAGTGAACTTTCAGCAGAACAGGATAATTCTGGTGTTAATATTCACAAAGTTTTGACAACGATGCAAACGCCAGAAGGAAAGGAAGAAGTAGTTCAAAGTAATTTAGAGGAAATTATGGAGCAAAATAAATTAAAAGATTCACTGAAAGATTTAGAAGATACAAGTGTAGAAAATGTAATAGAAGGAAAAAAAGAAAAATTAGTAGAAAAAGGCAAGATAGCAGTTGCTCTTCACGCAATTGATGATGTGGATAAAAGATTAGAGGTAACCACTGGAAATCTAGAACATTTGACAGCACAAGAAACAGCTGAGTTATTAAGAACAATTAAAGAAACGCCAGAAGAGAAAAAAGCAAAAAAGATTGAGAATAAAAAAATAAAAACAATTAGTGAGCAATTATTAAGAACGTTAGTAAGATTTGGATATGTGAGTGAAGTAGACATTATTGAAATGGCATATACTTTAAAAGAAGAAAGTTCAAAATTAGCCATTATAAAATTATGTTTAGCAAAAATGGATGAATATGATGTTGTTAAAAAGAAGAATATCACAGCAAAAGCAAAAAATAAAATGGTGTATGATTTGTTAAAGGAAACAAAGATAGAATTGTTTGAAAAATTTATGTTTTTAAAATATTCACTATTAAAAGAAGGTCTTTTAACAAGGGAAGAATGTAAAAATATGATGCAAATGTTAAAGATGGAAGGGAAAAAACAAGTTAAAATAGACGAGAAATCAGAGCAGAAACCAAGAGAAAAAGGAGGAAGTGAGTATGAGTAATAAAGTAAAACCAAGAACAATTTCAGGTGTTTTGGAATTGTTGCCAAATGACCAAATTATTTTTAATCAAATGGTTGATAAAATTAGGAAAGCGTATGAAAGTTTTGGATTTTTACCATTGGATACACCAATTATTGAATTATCTGAAATTTTGCTTGCTAAAGCAGGAGGAGAAACTGAGAAGCAAATTTATCGTTTTCAGAAAGGCGATAATGATTTGTCATTGCGATTTGATTTAACGGTTCCATTTGCAAAATATGTATCGATGAATCAAAACGAATTGGCGTTTCCATTTCGAAGATATCAAATTGGAAAGGTGTATCGAGGCGAGAGGCCACAAAAATGTAGATTCAGAGAGTTTTATCAATGCGATGTGGATGTCATTTCAGATAAATTAGATATTATGAATGATGCAGAAATGGTGAATGTGATTTATGAAACATTCAAGTCATTGGATTTAGCAAAATTTACGATTTGTATCAATAATCGAAAAATTTTAAATGGATTTTTTGAAGCATTAGATATTTCCAATCAAAAAGTAGAGATTCTAAGAATCATTGACAAAATAGACAAAATGGGGGAAGAGGCAATGCGTCAAGAATTAGATAAAATTGGTGTTGCTTCTGAAAAAATCAACCAAATTTGTGATTTTATTTTAATCACAGGAAGCACAGATGAAATGATAGCAAAATTAAAAGAAATGGAAGTTCAAAATGAAGTTTTTCTAGAAGGATTATCCGAAATAGAAAAAGTTGCCAGCTATGTGAAACAATTTGAAATTCCAGAAGATTATTTTCGTCTTGATTTGAAAATTGCAAGAGGGTTGGACTATTATACGGGAACCGTTTATGAAACGTTTTTTGACGAATATCGAAATTTAGGAAGTGTTTGTTCTGGTGGAAGATATGATAATTTAACAGAATATTATACCGAGCGAAGCTTTCAAGGCGTCGGAATTTCCATTGGACTTTCAAGATTATATGCACAACTAAAAGAAATGGGATTAATCAAAACGACAATGAATTCCATTGCCAAAGTCCTTGTTGTTCCGATGGACGAAGAGGTCAGCGGATTTGCTTTAAAGCTTGCTAAAAAATTACGTGAAAATAAAATCAATACAGAAATTTATTCAAACTTTTACAAAGATATGAAATCTAAGTTAAAATATGCTGACAAATTAAATATTTCCTATGTTTGCATTATCGGAGAAAATGAGATGAATGAAAATTGTGTGATGCTGAAAAATATGAAAGAAAAGTCGCAGGAAAAGGTAAAATTTGAAGACATTTTAGCGAGCTTAAAATAAATATTTACTTGTTTCAAACAATATGTTATAATCAAATCACAAGCAGGAAAAATCAGATTTTTACCAAAAGCAAAACTTAAAACAGAAGAAAACACCATTTATAATAAAAGGGGGAAATGCGAATGAAGGACCAAAAAGGGATTACCTTAATGATACTTGTTGTAACCATCATTGTAATGGGATTAATTGCTGGTACCATAAGCTACAATTCCATTGCAACCTATCAACTAAATGCGTATTATATGATGTGTTCGGATATTGAATTGCTAGACGAAAAAATCGCTTTGTACTATTTAGAAAATCAAGAACTACCGATACAAAGCGAATCTATTCAAATTACAGCATTAATTCCAGATTATGCCGAAGGAAATGCCAATTACAATCCCAACAATAGTGGAACTCTCTATAAAATCGATTTAACGGAATTAAATAACTTATCTCTACGACAAACAAACTACTACATTGATGAACAAAGTCACACGATTTATTCAGCCAGTGGTAAAGTAATTGAAGAAGAAAAATATTATACAATTCCAATGAATTATCAACAAGTTGATTTAAGTTTATATCAATAAATTATTCTTTCAGTTCCACAACCGTAACACCATCTTCACCTTCACCAAAAGTTCCCAAACGGAAACTTTTCACGTGAGGGTGATTTTTTAAAAACTGTTGGATTCCTTTTTTTAATATTCCAGTTCCTTTTCCATGCACAATGCGTACATTTGCTAATCCATTCAAAGCGCAATTATCCAAATATTTATCTACCATAAAACAAGCATCTTCTACATTTTGCCCGATTACATTTAGCTCTGGAGAAATTTTTGCTACCTTAAATTCGCGTTTTGAAGAAGAAAGCGTTTGCTTTTTTGGTGCATTTTTCGTAAAAGCCAAATCCGAAATTTTTACATACGTTTTAAGAGAACCAATTTGGACTTGTACAGTATCATTTTTTGTTACTTCCGAAAGAATAGTTCCAATTTGATGCAAAGATAAAATTTCAACTGGCAAGCCGATTTTAATATCATTTTTAGTAAGTGCAGTAGTTTTTGTTTCTACTTTTTCTTGGCAAGATAAATTGTCAATTTTTTGATTCAGTTGATTTCTTAAATCATTTGATTTTTTACGATTCGAACTACTTTCCATTTCTTTGATAATTTCATTAGCATCTTCTTTTGCAGAAAGTAAAATATCACGAGCCTTTATTTTTGCATTTTCCAAAATTTCATGTTCATTGGAGGTGATACGCTCATATTTTTCTTCATAAGATTTTTTAATGGTTTCAATTTCAGCCAAATTCGTTTCAATTTTCAATTTCTTTTCTTCTAAGATACGTCGATCCTCGTAAATCTGATTCAAAAGTTGTTCAACATTTGTTGTATCCTGATTAATAAATGTTTTTGCACGTTCAATAATATGCACAGGAATGCCTAAATTTTTACTAATCACAAAAGCATTACTTCGGCCAGGTACGCCAATTAACAATTGATAAGTAGGCGACAAAGTATCCAAATCAAAAGCTACACTAGCATTTTCAAATCCCTTTGTAACTAAGGCAAAATTTTTAATTTCAGAATAATGTGTTGTAGCGATTGTCAAAATATTCGATTGATTCAAATGTTCCAAAATACTAATTGCCAAGCTCGAACCTTCAATTGGGTCGGTTCCAGAACCTAATTCATCGACTAAAACAAGACTGTTATTGGTTGCTTTTTTTAAAAGCAAAGCAATATTTGTCATATGCGAAGAAAACGTACTCAAAGAATCGCTAATACTTTGTTCATCACCAATATCTGCAAAAATATCGTCAAAAACAAAAATGCTACTTCCTTTTTTAGCAGGGATAGGAAGTCCACTCATTCCCATTAAAACAAGCAAACCAACTGTTTTTAATACAACAGTTTTTCCGCCTGTATTTGGACCTGTAATAATCAAACTTGTGAAGTCTTTTCCTAATTCAATCGTATTTTTCACAGCGTTTTCACGTGGAATAAGCGGATGATAACAATCCTTTAAACAAATCCATTTTTCGTCATGAATGGCTGGTTCTGTGCATTCAAATTCTTTTGAAAATTTAGCTTTTGCAAAAATAAAATCTAACAAACCAATCAAATTTATTGTATTAGACAAATCGTCCAAATGCTCAAAAAAGAGACTCGACAGTTTCATTAAAATTTTTTCGATTTCGATATTCTCTAAATTATGCAAATGATTCATCTCATTATTCATTTCAAAAATCGCAATTGGCTCAATAAAAAGACTCGAACCACTGGTTGAAACATCGTGTACAAATCCTTTTACTTCTTGACGATATTCACTTTTTACAGGAATAACAAAACGCTGATTTCGAATGGTTACAATTGGTTCTTGCACATATTTTGAGTGCAAAAGCGAATTTAATTTGCTATGAATTTCCTGCTCCTTTTTGCGAAGGTTATCACGAATATTTTTGAGTTCTGGCGAGGCATTATCCTCCATTGTATTTTCGTCAATAATGGCTGTATGAATGGCTTTCACAATTCCAGGATTAGAATACAAATTTTGGAATAAAGGGTTCAAATTAGGAATATCAGAAAGTGCAATAATTTTTGCATCCAAATAATTTTTCAGATTTTGCGAAATTTCCAAAATATGTGATAAATCAAGCAGTTGTTTTGGGTTGAGAGATTGACTATTTTCCAATTGTTTTAAAGAAACTGTAATATCTGCAATTTCAGAAATTGGTACTGTACCAAGACGATACAAAAGTGTTAAAGCTTCGCTTGTTTGAGCAAGTGATTTGGTAATATCTTTTTTGGATGTCATGGGTGTAATTTCTCTAGCCCAATTTTTTCCAAGGTAAGTAATCGCAAAATTAGCAACGATTTCGCAAATTTTATGAAATTCTAGTTTTTCTAAGGTTTTCGAATGCATATTTTTGTCCTTTCTAATTTTATTGAATAAATTATATCATAGAAAAATCAATTTGTCGATAAAAAGACCGAGAGCAGAATTGATAATTGCTCTCGGTAAGGTGTTACGGAAGAATATCCTCTGAACTGAGAATCTTAGCCAGTTCATCAGCGTGGGAGGCTAATTCCAAGAAAAGAGCCTTCACTTGCTTAGCTCTGTTTGAAAGAATCTCCTGTTGTTTTTCCTTCGTAATAGCTTCCTGTAGTTTTTTTAAAACTTGGGTCCTAACAATAGTGTCTAAATGAGCAGCGGAATGACGATGCTCATGCAATTCTTTTGCATAACAGGAAAAATCTGGAAGGATTTCTTTTAAAATTTTCTCGTTAGCGCTGAACGAAACAGCTAAATGCCTGTAACCCTCTTGGGGATTTGAACCCAAAAGAAGCAAATCACGCTTAAAGGAGTTATAGATGCTTTCCAATTGTTGCCGAGTTGCCATAAAGTTCACCTCTCTTATAAATATAATTATGCAGATACTTTATCATATTATGTAAAATTTGTCAATAGCTTACAAATATAAATAAAGTAATTTACTTGACAATTGACATAAAATATGATAAAGTATTTAAATCAGCCTTGGGAAAGGAGCGTTGAAGAAAAGATATACAACAAATGTAACAAATAATTTTGTACTAGGAGGAAAAACTATGAAAAAAGACAGCAATTTAACAATTGCAACGATACTGTGGATAGCAGTTGAGGTAACGCTTTTAGCAAAGTTAATAATGGAGCAAAACCAAGTGTTTTTCGGAATATTGGTTAGAGTGGCAGTGATAGTAGGAATTTATGGCTTTTTCTTAGAGCGGAAATTGCAGTTGGAAAGAGTTAAAAAGAAATTTGGTTTAAGCGACAAATATGTGCCAATTTTTCTTGTTGAAGGAAAGGAAGAAAACGCAGAGGTGAAAGGAAGAGTAATTGTAGTTTTTTTATATAACAAAAAGAAACGTGTTGGCTTGATTCGGGAGTTGTATCGGAGCAAAGATTTGAGAGAATTTTCTGAAATTTTTAAACCTTAGGGTCACCAGCTATGTCCTTTTTTATAAAAAGAAAGACCACCAAGAGGTGGTTTTTTGCTATTGAAAAATTTTATAAAAAATGATATAATCACCAAAAGGAGAAATATGAAAGTTGTAATAATTGGCGGAGGACCAGCAGGAATGATGGCTGCAATATCTGCTGCAAAGGAAAAAAATGAAGTTGTTTTGCTAGAAAAAAATGCATCATTAGGACGCAAACTTTTGATTACGGGAAAAGGAAGATGCAATATAACAAGTTCTTTGGAAATGAATGAATTTATCAATCATACACCGGGAAATGGAAGATTTTTATATAGTGCTTTTGAGCAATTTACCAATCAGGATATGATTCAAATGTTAAAAGAGAATGGTTTGAAGGTAAAGCAGGAAAGAGGAGATCGAATTTTTCCAGTGACGGATAAAGCGCAAAGTGTGCTGGATTGTTTTGAAAAGGAATTAGAAAAAAATCATGTTTTGGTTAGAACCAATGTAGAAGTGACTAAAATTGATACAAAAATGGACGAGAATCAATTAAAAGTAAAAGGAGTTTCCTTAAAAAAGCGGAGAGAAAATCGATGCCGATAAAATCATTTTAGCAACTGGTGGAAAAAGTTATCCTAAAACAGGTTCAGACGGAAAAGGCTATTCTTTAGCACAAAATTTAGGACATACCATTATTTCTCCACACGGTTCCATTGTACCATTAGGGGCAGACAAAAAAGTATGTCAAAATTTACAAGGTTTATCCTTAAAAAACGTGAAAATTATCCTCAAAAATATGCAATCAAACCAGAAAATATATGAAGATTTTGGAGAAATGTTATTTACACATTTTGGAGTAAGTGGACCTACAATTTTAAGTTCATCTGCGCATTTACTAAGAGTCAAAAAAGTAGATGAATTGCTAGAAAATCACAACATAAAATTATACATTGATTTGAAACCAGCGCTTTCCGTAGAGGAATTAGATATTAGAGTAAGACGCGATTTTGAAGAATTCAAAAACAAAGAATTCAAGAATAGTTTAGAAAAATTGTTGCCCAAAAAAATGATTGAAAGTATCGTTGAAATGTCAAGAATTAATCCTAGTAAAAAAGTAAACGAAATCACGAAAGAAGAAAGAAGAAAATTAGTAACATTGCTAAAAAACTTCGAAGTGACGATAACAGGCTTTCGTCCCATTGAAGAAGCAATCGTAACAGCAGGAGGAATTTCAACAAAAGAAATTAATCCCAAAACAATGGAATCCAAAATCGTGCAGGGATTATATTTTGCAGGAGAAATTATTGATGTAGATAGTTATACAGGCGGATTTAATTTGCAAATAGCCTATTCAACAGGTTTTGTGGCAGGAGGGAATCATGTTTAAAAGTATTGCAGAAAATGCAAGTAGTGAAATCGTTGAGAAAAAGTCGAAGTTTATAGGAAATGTGTATTATATAGAAACAATTGAAGAAGCAGAAGAACTGATAAAACAGGCAAATAAAACCTATTTTGATGCCAGACACAATTGCTATGCGTTTCGCGTATATACGCAAAACGGAATTGTCAATCGTTTTAGTGATGACGGAGAACCTTCTGGAACAGCAGGCAGTCCGATGCTCAATTTATTAACTTCGCAAAACTTAGCGAATGTATTGATTATTGTTACTCGCTATTTTGGCGGAATTTTGTTAGGAACTGGTGGATTAGTCAAAGCTTACACAGCTGCCTCAATGGAGGCTTTAAGACAAACTAAGATTGTGGAAAAAGCATTAGGTGAAGAAGTTGAATTGTTTGTTCGTTATCCAGATTTGGAAAAAATGAAGTATTATTTCAGGCAAAAAAATATTCATATCAATAATCTTGAATATGGAGAAAATGTATCTGTAACAGCAGAGATGACGCACCTTCAGTTGGAGAGCTTGCTCGAAAATAGGCGAAATCTAAATTTTACTTTGTTGGAATATAAAATTATAGCGCCTAAGTTTATCAAAATTAACATTGATGCATAAAATTATGAAAATCGTGTGAAGAAAATATGAAAAATAGGTGAAATATAAAAAAGAAGGAGAAAAAGATGGATTTATCAATATTAGTAGGACCAATTATTGGCGCCTTTATTGGATATGGAACGAATTGGATTGCGATAAAAATGTTATTTAGACCGTTAAAACCAGTCAAAATTGGAAACTTTACATTGCCGTTTACGCCAGGTATTATTCCCAAACGTAAAGACAAATTAGCAAAAGCAATTGGAGAATCGGTAGGAAATAATTTGTTTACAAAAAGTGATATGGAGAAAATGTTGTTATCAGAAGAGATAGAATCTGCGGTAATAGAAGGAATTTTTGAATTTTTGGAACAGGAGACAGAAGTGCAAGATGTTTTGTTGGAAATTGTAGATGAAGAAAAATATTTCACAGTAAGAGAAAATTTGAAACAAATCATAGGTGCCAAAATAAAAAATGGATTGCTAAAAGCGGAAATTGGCGAAATTATTAGCAAAGAAGGAGGACAAGTTATCCGCGATAAAGTAAAGGGAAGCATGCTCAGAATGTTTGTTACAGACGGTTTGATTGACTCGATTGTTGGTCCAATGGGTCATGAAATTGAAAAATATATCAGAGAGCATGGAGAGGAAAAAATCTTGCCTGTTGTAGAAGATGAAATAAATCGTTTGGAAACTACTTCTATGAAGGCGTTGAGTCAACAGGTGGAAAAGGATAGGGAAAAATGGGAAGAGATAGTTAGCAATATTTATCAGAATGTGATTTTGAAATATGTGAATGGTTTGCTAGAAAGTTTAGATATTTCAAAGGTTGTTGAGGAAAAAGTAAATCAGATGGAAGTTTTGGAATTGGAAAAAATTTTGTTGTCGATTATGAAAAAAGAGCTAGGAGCGATTGTAAACTTAGGGGCCTTGATTGGGTTGATTTTGGGAAGTTTGAATTTGGTGATATAACATTATCAAAAATGGAAAGAGCACGAAATAAAATCATATTGTGCATCCTTCCCTGATTATGTAGTTTTTTGCTAAAAAAATAATTATATAAAAGTAAAAACTTTTTGTAATTTTTTTATTTCACTTGACATATAATGAAATATAAGCTATAATAAATAAGCAAAAACGTGGCGTTGTAGCCAAGTGGTAAGGCACGAGTCTGCAAAACTCTGATTCGGCGGTTCGAATCCGCCCAACGCCTCCAATATTTTATACTTTTAGCGATTATCTACAAAAGTACAAATCCTCTCTTTCAAAGAGAGGATTTTTTATAAAAAATTATAAATTACGATATAATTAAAATTTTTTCTGATAAAAACGCCAACTCCAATTCTTTAATAGTCTAGATTTTAGTTGCATTTTTATCATAAATAGGATAAAATGATAAAAATAAAAAAGGGGAGGATAAAATAAATGAACCATATTTTAATAAAAATTTCAAAACACATAAAAAGTAACTTAGAAAAATTTTTACCAGAAGTTAAATTATCAGATTTAGAAGAAAATGGAAAAATATATTACATGAATGGCGATGATGGAACCATATTTGATTGGGGATTAAATGAGAGATTATGCGAATTTATGATGTTTTATAATGATGAAACAAATTTAGGAGCTGTAAAAACATTGGTATGTTCAGATGGAAAAATTATTACATATTTATATAAAAACAAAATGAATTCGCCCTTTAAAGAAGTGGAAGACAGTATCACTGAAGCGGAAGCATTTGAGCTTGCAGTTCTATTCTATGAAAAAGCAGACAAGTTGGATATTTTTGATAAGGCAATAGAAGATATGAATACTGATATTGAAATTACTTCAGATTTAAAACAAGAATTTTTGGAGCATTTTGAAGAGGAGTAAATAAAATTGAATATTGGAAAAAAGAAAGAACGCTGATACATCAACGTTCTTCTTTCCATTTTAATCTAGCATTATTTTTTTTGCCATTTCTATACCCATTTCCAAAGAGTCATCATGCGTTGCTTCGATTTTCTTTGTAATCGTGTTAGAATAAGACAAATTCTGGCTTGCTTCAGGAACAATCCCATCGCCATTTATTTTGCCCCGTTTGTCCAAGCATTTCAATAAAAAACCTGTGAAACTCTCATTTTTCGGGGGACATGTTGAAATAATATTAACGTGTCTACAGTCCTCCAATCCAGAATAATCAGCATTTCTGATAAATTCCGAATCAGGTATCAAATCTTGATCTACTTTATGATTGCTAAAAGTCATCATGAAAGCGCCATATTCAAGCCAATTCAATTTCTCGAACATAGCATCTTTATCGGCGGCAGTAGTACCATGAAATGGAGTAGATATTGTAACAACAGTTAAAGTTTCTTTTTGCTCAATCCATTTTGCTACATTGGCAAAACAAGCGCCACATTTGGAATGTCCAATCAATGTGATGCTATCATAATCTGGGGCTATCGAATTGATATAAGCACTCAATTCCTTTCCAGCATCTTCCAAACCGCCTGTTTCAAAGGGATAAAATACAGATAGCACCGTTTTGCCCTGAAATTCTATGGCAGGTATAACCATAAGTGGGTCATGGTGAACGATTTTATTTTGCTCATCAACACTCAAAGAACCACCCATGCCTAGGATAATTAAATCCCGATTTCCTTCTTGTACTTGTTGGATAATTAAATTCCGACTTTTATAGATGACATTCTCAAAGAATTCGCCATTCCACAAAAATGTTATCCGTAGGAAAATAGCGATTCCTACCATCATTGTAACAAGAACAAAAATAATTATTTTTTTCCTTTTTTTCATAAGATCGACCTCTTTTCATTTTTTATGTAAAAAGATTATACAACATTTTAAACAAAAATGCAAGGTGGTTAGGGAAAACATAGAAATATCAAGTGAGAGCAGATTATGACAAGTTTGTCAATTGACAAATTTACATAAATATGATATAATAAAATGTAGGGGAGTTTTTTTGAAGAATAGCAAAGATTCTTTGGTAAATATTTTGATAATTGAATAAAAAAATAAAATTGTAAGCATATGAAGAAGAAAGAATTTATTAAAAAAGCCAGGCAGAAATGCCTGGCTTTTGGGTGTTTTTTACCAATTAAAGAAGTCAAATATGGAACCATTATTTTGATTATTATTTTCGTTGTTGCTATTTCGATTGAATAGCGAATCTTCAATTTCTTCCTGGTTGGCAGAGTTTTTGGATTTATCTGGTGTTTCTTCTAGGGTAAGCGACAATTCCATTTCTTCGCCATTTCGATAAACGGAAAGCTTAATGGTTTCACCAATTTTGTGCTTATTTTTTTCTTTGTTTAAATCATTAACTGTTGCAATTTCTGTTCCTGCTATTTTTGTAATAACATCGCCTTTTTGTAAACCGGCTTTGCTAGCAGGAGAGTCATTTTCAATGGTATATACATAAACGCCAGTAGGAAGTTTGTATCGTTTCGCTGTGTTTTCGTCCATTGTAACAGGGGAAATACCAATATAAGGGCGTTTCACAGTTTGATATTGAATTAATTGGTCAATTACATCGGTTGTTGAATTGATAGGGATGGCAAATCCAAATCCTTCTACACCAGTGCCAGAAAGCTTCAAAGTATTAACTCCAATGACTTCTCCATTGCTATTGACCAAAGCACCACCACTATTTCCAGAATTAATAGCAGCATCGGTTTGAATGCAGGTATATTCTGTTCCAGCACCATCATCGACAGTTCGGTTCACAGCACTAATAATACCAGAAGTAACAGTACTTTCGAAACCAAGAGGGCAGCCGATTGCCATAGCAAATTCGCCAACGCGAACAGTATCCGAATCGCCTAAAGTGGCAGGAACAAGTTCAGAAGCTTCAATTTTGATAACGGCTAAATCGGTATAGGCATCGGTTCCAATGATTTTTGCTTCGTATTCAGTCGGGTCATTATAAAGATTAACTGTCATGTTGCTGGCTTCTTGAATGGAATAATAAGAGGAAGAGCTTTCGGTTGATACAACGTGATTATTCGTAAGAATATAACCATCTTTACTAATAATAATTCCAGAACCAGTTGCTTCTGCTTCACTTGAGCCAAAAACGGAATTAACCGAATATTTGATTTTGATACCCACAATAGATGGTAAAACTTTCTCTGCTACGGCAACAGAGGTATCAGAATATTCAACTAAATTGACAAGTTCTTTTGAAACCTGAGAAGTGGAACTATTTGTTCTGAAGTTGGTTGATGGTTGAGGAGAATCCAATAATTTATTTTTTAGATTCGGTACCCCAAAGCAAACACCAACGACTAAACTTGCACCCAAGACACCTGAGATAAATGGTGCCATAAAGTGGTTTAAATTTCTGCTTTTTGGAAATTCTGATTGTTTAAAACTATGATTAAAATTATCCATAAATGAATCGCCTCCATAAATATTAAAATATAGATATATCATACTGCAAAAGTAAATGTTTTACAATAGAAATATCTTAAAAAATTTTTTAGTTTCTATTGAAAAAATTTGATGATATAGATATAATACTATTAATTGATTAAAATAATCTTAAAATTTAGAGGAATTTTTGGGAGGACTTATGGTAAAAAAAGAAAAAGGGGTGACACTTGTAACACTTGTGATAACCATTATATTGTTGGGGATTTTAGCAGGTGTTTCGGCTAATACGGGTTATTCTGTAATTAAAGATATGCGAATTGGACGTATTATTGCAAATATGACTTTGGTGAGAGCAAAGGTGGAAACCATTTATGAACAATATCAATTTTCAGAAGAGGAAGAGGATTTAGTGGGAACAAAAGTGACAGAAATTGGTTTTTTATCAGAAGAAGAAAAAAAATTAATCGAAGAAAAAGTTGGAAATACAGAATTTGCGAATTTGGTTTGGTATGAATGGAATGCGAGTGACTTGAGGTCACAAGGATTGGATGTGAATTTGTTGGGAAATGATGAAAAATTTTATATCAATTATGAAAATAGCGAAATTATTTATAGTAAGGGAACGGCTTATCGTACAAAAATAAAATATTATTCTATGACAGGTTTAAATTATATTTATATAAATAATCAATAATAGGAAAGATGGTTTGAAAAATTGAAAGAAAAAGAAATTGAGAGATTAAATAAGCTAAAAGCGGAAGAAAATAAATTGTATGAAAGTAAAAAAGTTCGTTTTATTTGTGGGATTGATGAGGCTGGTAGAGGACCACTAGCTGGACCAGTTGTAGTAGGCGCAGTTATTTTACCAGAAGAATCTTTTATTGAAGGTGTGAATGATTCCAAAAAGATTTCAGAAAAAAAACGTGAAAAGATTTATGAACAAATTATAGAAGAAGCGGTTGCCTATAGTGTTGGCGTAGTGGACCAAAAAAAAATCGATGAAATTAATATTTTAAATGCAACAAAGTTGGCTTTAAAAATGGCAATCGAAGGCTTACAAACTAAGCCAGATGTGATTATGGTAGATGCTTTGAATAATATAGATACTTGCGGAATTCCGTATATCTCAGTTATAAAAGGGGATGCTAAAAATTACTGTATTGCTGCTGCTTCGATTATTGCAAAAGTGACAAGGGATCGCATGATGCGAGAATGGGACGAAATTTATCCAATGTATGGTTTTGCAAAACATAAAGGATATGGAACAGCAGAACATATTAAAGTTATTAAAGAAAAAGGACCGTGTATGTTGCATCGAAAGAGCTTTATTAAGAATTTTGTTTAAGGTACAAAAGAAAGGAAAAAATATGGATATTAAAACGATTATTACAAGAAAGCGAAAAGGCGAAGAATTGACAGAAGATGAGATTCGATTATTTATTAGTAAATATACAAAAGGAGAAATCTCAGAAGCACAAGCAGGCACTTTATTGACGTATATTAATGAAGATGGAATGACGGAAAATGAAATTATTTCGTTGGCAGTTGCTATGGCGGATTCGGGTGATAAAATCAATTTAGAAAATCTCGGCATGGATGTTGTTGACAAACATAGTACGGGAGGTGTAGGTGATAAAGTTACCTTAATGTTAATGCCGATAATTGCTGCTTTAGATATTCCGATTGCAAAAATTTCCAATCGTGGAATGGGAATTGCAGGAGGAACGATTGATAAATTAGAATCTATTCCAGGCTATAATACGGAAATTTCAATTGAAACATTTAAGGAAAATATCCGTGAGTATGGTGTTGGGATATTAAATCAGTCAGGAAATTTAAATCCAGCGGAAAGCAAAATATATCGATTGCGTAATGAGATTGCTTGTACAGATTGTATTCCGATTATTGCAGCTAGTTTGATGAGTATAAAGTTATCAACAGGAAGTAAAAATATTGTTTTTGAAATCACTTATGGAAATGGCACGTATATTAAAACCAAAGAACAAGCTAAAAGGTTAGCGAAGATATTAAAGATGATTGGTAAAAAATTAAATAAGGGCATTACGTGCATTATAACCAATATGGATGAACCTTTGGGATATGCAATTGGTCATAATTTAGAAATGATAGAAGCTATTTTAGCATTAAAAGGAAAAATGTGTCACGATTTAGGTGAAGTGGTTGTTATGATGGGAAGTGCAATTTTAGCGTTAACAACGGAAAATAGGAATTTAAAGACTAATGAAAAAATTATCAAAGAGGTATTAAGAAATGGAAAAGCTTATGAAAAATTTCTTCAGATGATAGCTGTTCAGCGGTGGCAATACAAGTTATGTTGAAAATACGGATTTGTTTGAAAAGGCTAAAGTGATTATGCCAGTTTATAGTCCAGATAATGGTTATATTTCTAAAATTGATGCGGATTTAGTGGGAAGTATTGCCGTTTATTTGGGGGCAGGAAGAATGAATGATGAAAGCAAAATTGATCGAACAGCGGGTATTGTTTTAAATAAAAAGATAGGGGACTCGGTTACAGCGGGGGAAATCGTTGCTTATATTCATACAAATGATGCAAATAAAGTAAAGGGGGCAGCGCAAAATTTACAAGATGCATTTCAAATCGTTAAACGCAGGACATATTCCACTTCAAGGATTGTGGAAATCATGTAAAATACAAAGGAGAAAAATATGAATATAATTGAAATAATTGATAAAAAGAAAGAGAAAAAAGAGTTATCAAAGGAAGAAATTGAATATTTTATTAGTGGATATACGAAAGGAGAAATTCTAGATTACCAAGCAGCCGCATTAATTATGGCGATTTGTATTAATGGAATGAACGAAGATGAAATTTTGGCGATGACACTTGCTATGGCAAATTCAGGTGAAAAATTAGATTTAAGTGGTATTTCCGAAATAGTGATTGACAAACATAGTACAGGACGGAGTTGGCGATAAGGTAACATTAATTATTTCTCCGATTATTGCAAGTTTAGGGATTCCAATTGCGAAAATGAGTGGAAGAGGACTTGGTATCACAGGTGGAACAGTTGACAAATTACAAGCAATACCTGCGTATAGGACAGACATTTCAATAGAAGAATTTAAAGAGAATGTCAAAGAAATTGGAATTAGTTTAATTTCTCAAACATTGGATTTGGCGCCAGCTGATAAAAAAATCTATGCGTTACGTGATGCAATTTCAGCTGTTGATAGTATTCCTTTGATTGCTTCGAGTATTATGAGTAAAAAAATTGCGGCGGGAAGTAATAGGATTGTATTAGATGTAACCTATGGTTCAGGTGCTTTTATGAAGAATGAAGCACAAGCGAAAAAACTAGCCAAAGCGATGAAAGAAATTTGGAAAGGGAAAGAAAAAAAGATTTGTTGTGTTATTTCTAGAATGGAGCAACCATTGGGACATGCGGTTGGAAATACGTTAGAATTGATAGAAGCGGTTCAGGCTTTGCATGGCGAAATGGCGGAAGATTTGCGAGAGGTTGTATTGGAAATGTGCGTTCAAATGTTAAAGTTGGCGGGAAGAAAGGAAAGTAGAATCGAATTGGAACGTGAAATTTGGGAGACAATTCATACAGGGAAAGCATTTGAAAAATTTGTACAATTGGCGCAAAGACAAGGGGCAGATGTAGCGTATTTATATGATTTGAATAAATTGGAAAAGGCACCGATTATTATTCCTGTAACTTCGCAAGAAAAAGGCTGGATACAGGAATTAAATGCAGAAAAAGTGGGTAGAATGAGTATAGAACTAGGCGCTGGTAGAAAAGCGAAAGAGGATGAAATTGACCGTAGAGTAGGAATTATTTTATGCAAGAAAATTGGTGATAAAGTGGAGCAAGGAGAATGCTTAGCTTATATTCATGCCAATACATCAAAAAATATAGAATTTTTTGTAGAAGAGCTAAAATCTGCTTACCAAATTGTACCGAATATGGTTATGAAAGAGAAGGTAGTGGTGGAAGTTTTTTAGTAAAGTTTGTGAAGGTAAAAAAGGAGGAGAAAAAGTATGGAAAATACACAAGGACAAAAATTAAAAGAGGAGTTATTTAATGAGAAAAAAACTGGTTGGGAGGGAATGACAGAAGAAGTTAAAAACGCAGTTTTTAAGTTTGCAGATGAATATATGGATTATTTGAATTCATCAAAAACAGAAAAAGAAATTGTAAAAAATTCAAAAGACATTTTGATAAAAAATGGATTTGTGGATTTGCAAGAAAAAGCAGATTTAAAAGCAGGTGACAAAGTCTTTTTTGTGAATCGAGAAAGAACGATATTTGCAAGTATTATTGGGGAAGAAGCCTTGGAAAATGGAATTCGCATGATTGCAGCACATGGTGATTCTCCAAGAATTGATTTAAAACCAAATCCATTATATGAAGATAGCGGTTTAGGATTGTTTAAAACTCATTATTATGGTGGCATTAAAAAATATCAATGGACGAATATTCCACTTAGTATGCATGCTACTTTTGTAAAATCAAATGGTGAGAAGATTGAAGTAAATATTGGGGAAGAAGAAAGTGATCCAATTTTCACAATTTCAGATTTATTACCACATTTAGCAGCCCAGCAAATGGATCGAAAATTGAAAGAGGGCGTACAAGGCGAAGAGTTAAATATTGTGGCTGGAAGCATTCCATTTGACGATGAAAAAGTTTCAGATGCGATCAAGCTAAATATTTTGAAATTATTGAATGAAAAATATGGTATCAAAGAAATTGATTTTATTAGTTCAGAAGTGGAATTTGTACCAGCGTATAAAGCGAGAAGTTTAGGCTTAGATAGAAGTATGATTGCATCTTATGGGCAAGATGATAAGGTTTGCTGTTATACAGCGCTAAGGGGAATTTTAGATATTGGAACACCTAAAAATACAGCAGTTTGTGTGTTGACTGACAAAGAAGAAATTGGTTTTTGTGGTGTGACTGGAATGGAATCAAAAACATTTGAATATTTTATAACAGAGTTATTGAACAAAGTTGGTCAAAATAAACCAAATGCTTTGGAAAAAGTATTTCATCATTCCAAAGTAATTTCAGCAGATGTTGATGGTGCCTTTGACCCAACATTCCCATCTGCTTTTGAGAAGACAAATAGTTGCTTTATTGGAAGAGGTCCAACCATTGTGAAATATACTGGTTCCAGAGGAAAATCAGGTGCTTCTGAATCACCAGCAGAATTTGTGGCAGAGGTGAGAGGAATTTTTGAGAAAAATGGTGTGATGTATCAAGCTTCCGAACTTGGAAAAGTGGATATGGGAGGTGGCGGAACAATTGCAGTTGTTTTGGCAAATCGTGGTATGAATGTGATTGATTGTGGTGTGCCAGTTTTATCAATGCATTCACCTTATGAAATCACAAGTAAATTTGATGTTTATCAAGCTTATAAAGCATATGAAGCATTTTACAAAGGATAGAAAATGAGAAAAAAATGGAGGAATGAATGAACAATTTACAAGCCTTATTAAGTCAAATTAATATAAAAGATTTAATAAAATTTTTTAATCTTCAAATTGCGGTAGCGATATTTTTGATATTTTTTATTTTTAGAGGATTATTTACAAAGATAATTTTAAAAATTGCTTATGCAATCACCAAAAAAAAGAAGAAGGTCAAAGAAAGTAGATTGTATAAAATATTGAACAATTTTTTTATTTTTCTTGGATTATATTGTGCGATTCGAATGTTTGACTTGAGTGTGAAAAAGATGGCGATTATCAATACTATTTTTAAAATTATTGGCATTATTTTTGCGACCAATATGATTAATTTATTTATTACCAAAGACGCCAAATGGTTTCGAAAATATTTTCATAATCGCAAAAATGATGCAGTAAATAATTTTATGTGCAAAGTAATTAAAACCGTAATTTGGATGATTTCAGGATTTATCATTATCAAGGAAATCGGATATGATTTGACAGATTTAGTGGCACTTTTGGGAATTGGAGGTGTGGTAATATCGCTTGCTGCCCAAGATACAGTAAAAAGCTTGCTGAGTGGAGTTGTTATTTTGACGGATAAACCATTTGATATTGGCGATTATATTGAAGTTGGCAATTATAAAGGAACCGTAGTTGATATGACCTTTAAAAGTATTCGTATCAAAGCGGTAGATAATTCTATTATCACCATTCCCAATGCTACAATTACAACAGAGTGTGTTGTAAATTGGAATAAATTGAAGAGTCGAAGACTTGATTTCGTGCTGAATTTAAGTATGAATACAACGTCTGAGAAAATAAAAAATGTAGTAGAAAAAATAAAACTGATTCTGAAAAATAATCCAAATGTTTTACCAGAAACAGTACAAGTAAGTTTAGATGAGATATCGAGCTATAGTTCAGATATCAAAATTTTTCTGTATGTAAATGAAACAGAATACATAAAATTTTTAAATGTGAAAGAGAAAATTTATTGTGACATATTGGAATTGGTAGAAAGGGAAAATATTGATTTAGCCTACCCAACGCAAACAGTATATGTAAAAAATGCAAGTGAAGGGGGAGAACAGAAAGGAGAGGATTCGTGAAGGCTTTAATAACAGGCGCTTCTTCAGGTATTGGAAGAGATATGGCAAGATATTTGGCGGAGTTAGGCTATGATTTAATTATAGTGGCACGTAGAAAGGATTTATTAGAACAATTAAAAAAAGACTTGAAAACAGAAGTAAAGATTGTGTGTATGGATATTTCTAACCTTGAAAATTCTAGGCAACTTTTTGAAGAAAACAAGGAAATTGATATTTTAATCAACAATGCAGGATTTGGAGATTTTGGAAAATTTGATGAAACTGATTTGCAAAAGGAATTATCGATGATTGATACGAATATCAAATCGCTTCACACATTGACCAAACTTTATTTACCAGAAATGAAAAAGAAAAACACAGGTCATATTCTAAATGTAGCTTCCATTGCAGGTTTTATGGCAGGTCCATTAATGGCAACGTATTATGCTACCAAAAATTATGTTGTTTCGCTTTCTAAAGCAATTCAGAAAGAGTTGAAAAAAGACAAAAGTAGTGTGAATGTTAGTGTGTTGTGTCCAGGTCCAGTCAATACGAATTTTGATGATGTGGCTAATGTAAAATTTAAGTTAAAAAGTTTATCAAGCGAATATGTAGCACGATATGCTATTGATAAAATGTTGAAAAATAAAACAGTTATTATTCCAGGTAAAGAAATGAAACTAGTTTATATAGGGAATAAATTGTCACCATCAAGTTTAAGTTTGGAGCTGGCTTATCATTCCCAAAAGAGAAAATCAAATAGACAGAAAGGGAGCAAAAATGAAAACACAAAATAGTACAATGATGCAATATTTCGAATGGTATTTACCAAGTGATGCGAACCATTGGAATCGTTTAGCAGAAGAGAGTGACCACTTGAAGAAAATAGGAATTGATTATTTATGGTTACCGCCAGCTTATAAAGGTTCGGCAGGTCAGAATGATGTAGGATATGGTGTATATGATTTGTATGACCTAGGCGAATTCAATCAAAAAGGTTCTATTCCAACCAAATATGGAACGAAAGAGGAATATTTAACAGCCATTGAGATTCTTCAAAAAAAGAATATGAAAGTAATTGTTGATATTGTATTAAATCACAAAATGGGGGCAGATGAAACAGAAGAAGTATTGGCAATTCAAGAAAATGCAGATGACCGAAATGTTAATATGTCAAACGCAATGCCAATCAAAGCTTGGACAAAATATACTTTTCCTGGACGAGGTGAAACGTATTCTAGCTTTCAATGGAATTGGACGCATTTTCATGGAGTAGATTGGGATGACAACACTGCGACTGCTTCCATTTACAAATTTTATGGCAAACATTGGGATGAGAATGTAGATAAAGAAAAAGGCAATTTTGATTATTTAATGGGGGCCGATATTGACTTGAACAACCATGATGTAGTGGTAGAATTGCAAAATTGGGGAAAATGGTACCTAGAAACAACAAAAGCAGATGGTTTACGATTGGATGCCGTGAAACATATTCGTTCAGAATTTTTCCCAGAATGGATCGAAAGCATAACAGAAGACAGAAAGCAAGATTTGTTTGTGGTTGGAGAATATTGGAGTGCGAATTTAGATACTTTAAATCAGTACATAGAAAAATCGAATGGATGCATGCGTTTATTTGATGTGCCATTGCATTACAATTTTTATCGAGCGGCTACCAGTAATGGAGAATTCGATATGCGAACCATATTTGATGGTACATTAGTAAGTCTGAATCCAGAAAAAGCAGTAACCTTTGTAGATAATCATGATACCCAGTTGGGACAAGCCTTAGAATCTTGGATTCCAGATTGGTTTAAACCAATTGCGTATGCTTTAATTTTATTGCGCAAAGAAGGAATTCCTTGTGTATTTTATGGCGATTATTATGGGATTCCAGAAAAAGGTGCTACTGCAAAAAATAAAATGTTAGATATTCTATTGGAAACTAGAAAATTGTACGCTTATGGTGAACAAGTGGATTATTTTGAAAATGCAAATTTAATTGGATTTGTTCGAAAAGGAGATTTTGAACATGCAGATTCCGGACTCGCAGTAGTTGCAACAGATACAGTTGGTGGAAGTATTAAAATGAATCTAGGAAAAGATTTTTCAGGATGTGAATTTTTTGATTGCATGGGAAATATCGAAAATACGGTAATAATAGATGAAGAAGGGAATGGTGAATTTTTCTGTAAAGATGGAAGTGTATCAATTTGGAGAAAAAAGTAATGCGTCAAAAGCAACAATTATACTTGCTTTTGCAGGAGCTGGAAAAACGTATTGTGGGAAAAAATATAAAAATGTATTAGATTATGATTATTTGTTTTATAAGTTTATTTATAAGGATGAAATGAAGAAAAGCAAAACATTTGAGGAACTGAAAGGAAGAGAAGAATGGCGAAAATTGAATCCCTTGTGGCCTCAAAATTTCATGAATCAGTTGTTGGAAAATCTTCAGAAATATGATGTAATTTTAATGCCAGCCAATGATGAAATCATATCTTATCTAGAAGAAAGTAAATTGGATTATCTTTTATGCTATCCAAAAGCTGAATGTAAGTCAATTTATATGAAACGTTATTGGGAAAGAGGCTCAAATGAAGAATGGATACGTAATATGGAGGAAAATTTTGAGCAAAATGTTCAAGGATTTGATGAACATGCTTGCAAAAAGATAATTCTTGAAGGGAATGAAACATTAGAAGATAAATTAATTGAAATGAAATATGTAAAAAAACTGTAACATGTAATTTTTTTAGGTTACAGTTTTTTTATAGCTATAAAATTTAAAAGTCCAAACCTAAAAATTTTGGAAAACCTTAGATTTTATATTTGAATTACGATTGTGTGGGGATTTTAGAAATAATTTTTTAGAAAAAAGTTGGGGACAACTAGAAATTTATGCAGAATAAATTTCTAGTTGTTGTGAAAAATAATTGTTATTTTTTGATGTGTGTAAATTTAAGTTATTATTTTTACTTAGAATTTTCTTAACTTCCCACAATCCTAATCCAGTATTGTGAGGTTTGGTTGAAAAATCTTTTTCAAATATTTTATCAATGCAAATTTGTTTGTTTGTATAAGTATTTTCAATAATAAGCAATTGCTTTTGAGCATCTTGTTTGAAAGATATATTGATGCTTTTTTCTTTGCATTCTTTTGAGGCTTCAATAGCATTATCCAATAAAATACCCATTATTCTGGTAAGTTCATAAATATTCATATTAAGATGATTCAAATCTAGCATAACGTCTAAGTTAATTTGAATATTATGATTGCTGGCAAGATGGTATTTATCAGCCAAAATATTATAGATAGCTGGATTATTGATTAATTCAGGATTAAGTTTTGCAAGATTGTTTGAAAGAATACAGTCATTTGAAATTTGCTTGTAATATTTTTTCAAACCAGCCATGTCGTTTATAATAATATATCCGCCAATTGCTTGAAGAATGTTGTGAAAGTCGTGTTTGAAGGCACGTGTTTCATCATACATACTTAAAATAGTTTTATTGCGTAGTCTTAGATTATTAATTTTTTGTCTAATAAAATTTGAATAACATAGGTGTATCACGACTTTTAACGAGAAGTAGAAATATAAATTTAATGTCAAAATGTAAAAAATATTTTGACTCAATATTTCAAAAAAGCGATAAAAGATAGTATAAACAATGCATAAATTTAAGACAGATATGCTATTGATTAAAGCTGCATGTTGATTAAACGAATAAATGAATAATGGATCCAGCTTACGATGCTGTAAACAAAGATGAATAATAAGTCCAATGATAGACATTGAAATGATTGTAATAATACCACAAATTGGCAATGTAATCATTTTTAAATAAGAACTATAAGAAGTAGTGATATACAATGTTTTAAAAATACAGAAATGTATATTTAGTACAAATATAGAGCCTAGACTAATAAAACTTAATACTTTTAAATTTGAGACTTTTTGTGTATGGATTATAAAAATCATCGAACCAAAAAGCATGAAACAATAAGCGTAAATACAATTTCCTAATAAATTTCCAAAAATGAAGCAAATTGTATTAATTAACGCAAAAAATACGTAATTGTGTATGGAAAATTGCGTTTTAAAAATTTTGTGGAAAAAAATTAGAGATACTTCTACAAAGATAATTTCTAAAATTAAATTAATAATAAAATTTTCATTTAAGATTGTGTTAAAAAATAGATTCATTAAAAATTCCCCCTTCATTTTAGACAACTACAAACGTAATACGGTTTATACTTTAAAACAAAAATTCACATTTGTCAATAACTTTTTTGAAAAAAATAAAAAATTTTTTCTAAAAATGTCCAAAAAGGTTGAAAAATAGCGAAAAAAATATTTTAAGAAAAAAAGAAAAACGGAAACAAACTAAGAAGTTTATTTCCGTCCAAAGATTGGATAGGCTTTTTTGTTAAACTACAAAATAAAATTTTTTAGCCGAGTAAAAAATTATGCTACTTTTTTTGCCGAACTACCATGGGTACCGTTCGGATTACTTTTCCGAAACGACTGAATACTGCCATCGCATGAATTTTTTTAATACTTGAATCATGTGATGTAAAATACACATAGTATCGTCCGGCGGGGACCCCGAATCCGAAAGTTTCATAAACGCCATCAGCTATGAATGGTAGTGCCAAATCATAACTGGTATTGTTTAGGTCCTCCAGGTGAAATGTCAGTTGATCTGCGACATCACCTTCACAGGTTGCGTAACACGTGACAGTGTCCGCATCCATTTGGAGGGCGAGCGGCTCCGCTTCGCTCCAGTTGTAAAAGCCCCAGTCCTGGTATCCTGCGATATCAATTGGACCTGACTCGCTAAATGGGATTGCATCAAAGTAAAATACTCGAGATTGAAAATTTAATACCGTAGCATGCGTTATAGGGTCAACAGTACTAGCAGTGTTTGTAGTAAAAGTATTAGTACTAGCATCTATACTAATAATGTCTGATGTACTAACAATGTCTCCAGCTGCTTTGATGGATTGAGTGTTTAATCCAAAAACAAGAAGCAGAGCACATAAAGATACAAAAAATCTTTTTGAAAGTTTTTTCATGGTCAGTTAATCTCCTTTTTGTTTTTGAGCATATCCAATCTTTGTTTAGTCGGTAAAAGATGTTGTTGTTACAATATATCAAAAACCGACATAAAATTGCAAATTGCGACATTGCAATTGCAAGATATATATAATATAAAATAGTTAACTTGTCAACAAAAACACGTCGACATTTTTTGACAAAAAAACTTTTTTTCTGCAAAAGATATTGACTTTTTCGACAGAGTGTTGTAAAATATTATAAACTATAAATGTAATATGAATTGAGGGGGAAAAATTATGATAAAAATATCAGATGCAGAAATTGAAGTTATGAAAGTAATATGGAACAAAAAAGAGGTGACTTCCTTAGAAATTATTAAAGAATTACAGGGACACAATTGGAATAATAATACAATTCGAACCTTGATTGGAAGATTAATCTCAAAAAAAGCAGTAGGAATTGCCAAAAAAGAGGGGAAAACTTATACGTATGTACCATTAATTAAGGAAAATGAGTATAAAGCCAAAAAAGCGAAGAATTTAATACAACAATTATTTGAAGGTTGTACGGATGAAATGTTATTAAATTTTGTGGACACAAATGAAATGTCGAAAAATGAATTAAGACTATTAATTCAAAAAGTACAAGATAAAATTAAATAAAAGGGGGGATGTATAATATTGAGTAATTTTATTCTATCTTTCTGTTATCAAACAGTATACATGTCAATCATAGCAATGGTGATTGCAGGTGTTATTTGGTTTGTCAGAAAAAAGGCAAAAGGAAGATTATCTCCAACAGCGAATTATGTGATTTATTTAGTATTTCTGATAGCGCTAGTATTTCCAGTATCTACACCAAGTAGAATTAGTATTTATAATTTGGTAGATATTAGTGAGGTGAAATATGAGACAAATGAAAAAGTTAATAATATGATAAAGCTGTGGAGAGAATCAGATGAAAATATGGAAATGGAAGAAAATACTAGAAGTTATATTACAGAAAACATAAATAGAATAGACAGAAAATATATTGGGATAATCTTTGCCTATCTGCACTTTATAATTGCTTGCTTATTATTTGCTAAAACCATGTTTTCGTATATTGCACTAAATTTAAAAGTTGGTAGACATACCGTAGAAGATGAAAGAATTAATTTGATATTAGAAAGATGTAAACAAAGACTAAGGATAAAAAGAAAGATTAGAATTGTAAAACAGGATTTAATGAAATCACCATCTACACTTGGTGTTTTGGATGTGAAAATTTTAGTGACAGATTTTGTATTGAAATTAGATGATATTCAAATAAATGATATTTTTATGCACGAATTATCACACTACAAACGAAAAGATAATGTCGTAAATTTTGTAATATTGATTTTGAAATGTGTCTATTGGTTTAATCCAGTAGTGAAGCAGATGTTTAAAAATATACGAACTGAAATGGAATATGCAACAGATGAAATGGCAATTGACAAGATGAATTTAAAAGAACAAAGCATATATTGCAAATTAATGGTTTTATTTTCAGGAATGTCTACGCTTGAAAAAGAAGAAGTTTTAGGATTAAATAGCAAATTTCAAATAATTGATGAGAGAATCGAAATTATTGAAAAGAAAAAACAATTTGAGAAAAATGTTGTAAAAATTGTGATTGCTACATTGTTAATTATTTTATTTATGTGTTTTGTGCTGTATCCAAGTTCTTATGGACTTTCTAAAACACCACAATTATATTTGCGATTGGAAAATGGCGAAAAAATAAGGATAACAGAAAACAATGGAGAAATTTGTGAAATACAATTGACACCAGATTCAAGTGTTGATTTAATAGTAAAGGCTGGAAAAGTTAGTGGTTATATCTTTTATCAAAAAATGGATTTGAGGACAATGGAATTTGATGAAACAGTAAATATGGCATCAAAGAAATTATCATATTTTGAATGTGGGGAATATATCTACAAATTCACATTACCTTACGGATATAATCAAAGCGTAGATTATGCAATAAAAGTAATAATAAAATAAGAAAAGGAATGGGATAAACAAATGAAGAAATTAGTAGTAAAAATTATTTTAGTGATATTAATAATAACATTAGGAAGTAAAGCGTATTGTTTTATGGTGATGAATCATATTTGTCATGCGATTGAAAGATTTGAGAATGAGGAAAATAGATATTATTCGGTTGTGCTAAAGAGTAAAAGAAGTACTGGAAAACAAGAAATATGGTTGAAAGATAATGTATTAAAATTAGAAGAATCAAAAGATGGAGAAAAAACATATTGTCAGTGGGAAGATTTTAGTAATGGTAAAAAATATAATATCGATTTAGAAAGAAAGGATTTTACAGAGAATGTTTTGACAAAAACAAATAAAAATTATTTAGTTAATTTACCTAGATTAATTTTAAATATTTATAAAGACAATCAATTTAAGATGAAATATTTTTTGAAAATAAAATACATTATACCAATTAAATATAACAATCAAAAATGTTATAAAATTGTGACCAATCAAGAAACAATAATAGTTGATAGAACAACAGGTTTACCAATTCATTCTGTTGTAAAGTTCACAAACTCAAATCAAGATTCTAAATATGAAACAGAAATCTCATACGAATTTAAAGTGAATGAAGTAACAGACGAAGAAATTGAACTACCAGATTTAACAGGATATACAAAGACAAATGAATAAAAACTTACGGAAATAGGAATATTTGGAATAATATTCCTATTTTTTATGGCCTAATATTACAATTATGTTACAACTATATTACATTTGTATAACATTATCGCAATTTGTTGAAAAAAAAATAATTATGTAGTACAATTAAATAAAATGATATTTTTGTGATATTATAAATTGAAATAAATATTAGGAGGTTTTATTATGGCAACAAATCCGATGCAAAGAAGGGCGAGAAATTCATTTTTGATAGGTTTCTTATTGGCTCTTATTATTATGGCACTGATTGTAATGGTGTTGATATTTAAAATTCAAGGATTGAATGAAAGTATTGGTAAATTGGAGGCACTACAAACACAAGTCTATGTAGCTGGTGATTACATATTATCTGGAGCAGAAGTAACAATGGATTCCTTTCAATATGCCACAGTTCAAACTACATTAGATGACAATGAATTAGTTTCAGACAACGATTTTGAATTTGTCGATGAACAAACAGGCGAAATTATTCAAAAGTACGATACAGACGGAAATCCAAAAAAGAAAAAAATGGTAGTAAAAACCAATATACCAGCAGGAACAATTATAACAAAAGATATGCTAGAAGAAGCCGATGATCCAATTACAGCAGATCAAAGATTACAAGAATATAATATGATAATTCTTCCTACTTTACTTACCAACGGGAACTATATTGATGTAAGATTCCAATTGCCAGAAGGAGAAGATTACATCGTAGTTTCAAAAAAAGAAGTGGTTCACACCAATGATTCTTCTATTTGGATGAAAATGACAGAAGAAGAAATTTTAACTTTAGGAAATGCCATTGTGGAAGCTTACACAATACCAGGTTCTAAATTATATGCAACACCATATATTGAACCAGGACGCCAAGCTGCTGCAACGCCAACTTATGCAGTAAGTTTAGCTGTTATGAATTTAATTAATACAGACCCAAATATTCGTAAAGAAGCAAAAGAAGGATTGTGGAGAAGATATAACGATCAAGAACAAGTAGAACAAAGAAATAACCACATTAATAAATCACTAGAATCATATTATGATAACATGAAAGAATCCGTTGAGGCAGGTTTGCAAGAAGAACTTTCAAAACGTCAAGAAGCAAGACAACAATATGTAGAATCCTTAGAAGGAACGGGTAAAGTAGGTACTGATTAGGTTATTTATGGAGGAACGAATGAAGAAATACGTATTTATAGGTGCTTATGATAAGACAGATATGTTAATATATGTTGCCAAAATATTAACCTTAATGGAAAAAAAGGTAATATTAGTGGATACAACAGTTTTGAAAAAAAGTAGATATGTTGTCCCAACTATGGTCAATGAAAAACAATATATTACATCCTACGAAAATATAGATGTAGCAATTGGATTTGACAGTTTTCAAGCCATCCAACAATACCAAAGAGAAAATTTTGGAACTGAAACAGAATATGACATTGTATTGTTTGACATTGACCGAGCGATTGCTTACCAAAGATTTGGGATAACCAATAATGACATGCACTTTTTTGTGACTTCATTTGATATCTATTGTTTAAAAAGAGGTTTACAAATATTAGCATATATTGCCAAAGATGTAAAAGTAGAAAAAGTTTATTTTTCAAGAGAAATGCTTTTAGAAGAAGATGAATATCTAAATTATTTAGCGAAAGATTATACGATTAAATGGAACAAAAAAGATATTATATTTTTTCCATTCTCAACAGAAGACATGGATGCCATTTATACGAACCAAAGAGCAAAAAGAATACAAATAAAAGGATTAAGCAGTGTCTATATTGATTCCTTGTTATATCTTGTTGAAAAAATAACAGGTGAAGGCAATGGTAAAGTAAGAAAAGCATTTAAAAAGATTGAGAATTAGTATAGAAAGGAGGATATATAGATGGCTATTTTAAGTTTTTGGAGTGGAGATAAAAAAGAAACAGGGCAGACATTATCAATCGTAGCGATAGCTACCTATATGTCTGTAGAACATAATTACAAAACATTAGTGATTGATGCAACATTAGATGATGATACAATTCCAAGATGTTTTTGGAATCAAGATGTGAACAAAGAAATAAAAAAAGTGTTAAATCAGGGAAAATTAGACATTACGGCTGGAACAGAAGGTTTAATGAGCGCAATTGCAAGTAATAAAACTTCACCAGAAATTATATCTAATTATACAAAAGTTGTTTTTAAAAATAGGTTAGATATTCTAATGGGATTAAAAACCAAAAGTGCTTCCGACCATGAAAAAACTTTACACTTATACACAGATTTGATTGCGGCAGCCAACAAATATTATGATTTGATTATCGTAGACTTATCCAAAACCGCCGAAAGAGAATCTACTTCCCAAATTTTGCAAATGTCTGATGTTATTGTTTATACAATGTCGCAAAATCTAAAACAAATCAATAGTTATGTGGAAAATAAAAGAATCATGACAGCATTACAAGGAAAAATTGTCATTCCATTAATAGGCAGTATGAATGGCTATTGCAAATATAACTTAAAAAATGTAATGAAATACATCAATGACCGAAATCTGGTTTGTATTACTTACAACAATGCTTTTTTGGAAGCGACCAATGAAGCGAAAGTATCAGAATTCTTTCTGAATACTAGAATTAGTAAAAAGGCATGGGATCGAAATTCACAATTTTTACTGTCAGTAGCAGATTGTTCTCAAAGAATTATTGATAAATTTGAGGAAATGAAATACGGAAATGTATCACAGTCTTAAATAAGAAAGGGGAGCCTTTTAAATGATTGCAAATGTTATATTAATATTTGTGGTAATAGTATTTGTATTTTTTACTATTATGCATTTGTTGAAAAAGAATAAAGAAGAAGTAGTTGAGGAAGAAGTAGTGGTTGATGATAAAACCTATACTTTGGAATTAATGGTCAAATTCATCAAGAAAAGATTAGACGAAATTACAAAGGTTAACCTTTATGATATTGGTCTATCAGAAGAAGAATTAAAAAGAAGAAAAAATAAAAAGTACGAATTGAAAAAAGCCTTAAAAGGCTGTACGTATGGTGACGTAAATGATAAAAAATACGTCAAAGAATTGATTTATGATTTACTTTCTAAAGAATATGGAATCAATGAAACCAACATTTCAAGAGTATTACCATTTGATAAGCCTTCCTTATTAACATCACAAGACAAATTTGATATTTTAATTCACGAATACAAAAAAACATTCGCTTATGAAGCATTAACCGAAATGATTAAAAAATATCATTTGGCAGAGTTAAAATATATCGAAGGAGAATCGAAACCATCTTATGTTATTACAGATGCCGAAATCGATGATATTTATGAAAAAGAAGATTTTCAACTAGAATTTTCAGATAAATTGGATGTTATTGTACAAAGAATTTATCAACAATACAAAGGATTCAGTAGCATTGATGAAGTACGTGATATGAATATCGATGGTATTTCAGGTGGTGTATCTGGACTTCCAGAAAGTTTTTTAAGCCAAGTAGCACAATTAGATGGTGATTATTTAAAACAAACCATGGAAGCAAAAGTGCCAAGAGCTTGTGACAGTATTTGGATTATGTTCCAAGGTAAATCCATTCGTTTAGCATTCCTATCTTTTGGAACTGAAGCAGAATTAAAAAGAGTTTGCCAAAATATTTACAAATATAACAATCCAGGACAATTGTCGGATACAAATGGATATAAAATCAATGAAATGAAAGACGGTTCTCGTGTCGTTGTTGTTAGACCAAGTATGTCTGAAACATGGGCATTCTTTGTCAGAAAGTTTGACGTAAAACGTGCTACTTTAGAGCAAGTTATTCGTGGTGAAGGACAAGATGAAGTAATTGAATTAATGAAATATTTAGTTAAGGGGGCCAGAATTATTTCGCTAACTGGTGAGCAAGGTTGCCGGAAAAACAACCATGCTGATGGCAATGATTGAAAATATTTATGAAACCATGAACCTTCGTATCACAGAAACGGCGTTCGAGCTTCACTTAAGAAAAATTTATCCAACCAGAAATATTTTATCAATGCGTGAAACAGAAACGATTTCTGGACAAGACTGTTTGGACGTTCAAAAGAAAACTGACGGTTCTGTAAACATCATCCGGAGAGGTTGCAACAGACCCCGTAGCATCTTGGATGATTCAATCTGCACAGGTTGCTTCTAAATTTACATTATTTACGCACCACGCTAAAACATTCCCAGATTTAGTAACAGCACTTCGTAACTCTATGCTAAGAGCAGGTGTTTTCAAAGATGAAAGAACAGCAGAAGAGCAAGTTGTACAAGTTTTAAATTTTGACATTCACTTAGTCAAAGACTTCCGTGGTGTCAGATACATTGAAAGAATTACAGAATGTATTCCAGTCGAAGAAAAAAATGAATATACATTTGACCATAGAAACGAAAAAACACTAGAAGGAAAATTTGACAAATTTATGGACAATGCTGCGATATTTTTTGGAAAAACAACCAACCGAGAATTATACAAATATCGTAACATCATGGAATATGTCAATGATAGTTATGTACTTACCAATCCAATTAGTGAAACCAATATAAAAGAAATGAGAATCAATATGGAAACAACAGATATGGAAGCATTTGACCGATTCTTAGAAAGAAATTGGGGAATCAAACCAGCTAAAATAGGGATTCCAGGCGAAGTTCAGGAATTAGAAAATGTTCCAACTGAGCAAAAAGCAGTACCAGTTTCTGCAACACCAACCGATGGTATATTACGAAAAAAAAGACCAGCTCAAAACATACCATCTAAAACAGGAACACCAAAAAGAAGACCAATAGCTACTCAAACACCAAAAGCAACCACCCAAAGAATTTCAAAAACACAAGAAAACACAGACATAAGAAAGAAAACAAATCGTTCTCCAATCTTAGGAAATGATGATTTTGAGGACGAAAACTAAAACCTTATAGAAAGTGAGGTGAGTCGAAAAAAATATGAATAATCAAATACTACTATATTTAATGATTGGCACAGGTGGATTATTTTGCATCATCTTAATTGCCTATGTCATGCTAAACAATAAATTAAAATCAAAAGAAACCAAATACATAGCACAATTGGTAGAGGGAACCAAAACAAGTGGTTTCAATATGGATGTTTTTTACCAAAAAATTTATATCTATTGTGCAAAAATCCCTTTTTTAAGGAGATATGTATTAAAAGTCAGAAGAAGAATTGAAATTGTCAATTTAGAAGACGAATATTTGACAAGAAAACAAACAGCCCAAATCATTTTTAAAGGCTTAATTGTTATTATCCCTTTGACACTTATTGTCATATTTTTAACAAGAAATAATCCAATTTTAATGGCCACTCTATTTTTATTCGAACTATTTTTCATAGAAACGTTTATGGAAGGTATGGTCGATAAAATTGACAATCAATTATTAAGGCAACAAATCGATATGTTTGGCGAAATGCGTCATTCCTATCATGAGTATAACATGGTGGAAGAAGCGTTATACGATGTTTCACAAAATGACGAAGTAGAAGTTTCTAGACAGGTAGAAAAAATTCATGAAGTTCTAATATCCGATGACCCAGAAACCGAGTTAGAAAAATATTATGATATTGCGCCCAATAGCTACTTAAAAGAATTTGCAGGAGTTTCTTATTTAACTAAAGAATTTGGTGACAGAAAAGATAAAGATGGTGCTTCTTTGTACTTGAAAAATTTGAATAATATTGTACAAGAAATGCAACTTGAAATTTTAAAAAGAGATAAATTAGATTATGTATTTCAGAGTTTATCGATGATTGCAGCAGTGCCAATTCTGTTCTTAGATGTCATGAAAAATTGGGCGATAGGGCAATTTGCTTTTACGAGACAATTTTACAATGGCACAGCAGGATTTCTTGCGCAAATGGCAATTGTAATTTTAACAATTGTATGCTATATTTTCGTTCGTTCTTTAAAAGATAATGGAAGTGTCAATACAGCTAGAAACGTGGAAAATCCTTGGCAAAAGAAATTATATGACAAAAAATTAATCAAAAAATTTATTGATTATATCATGCCAAAAGATGGCACCAAAGAATACAAAAAAGTAGTTGGCTTATTAAAAGATAATGCCTCCAAACTCAAAATGGAATGGCTGTATATCAATCGTGTAACTTGTACCTTAATTTCCTTTGTAGTGGCAATGTTTATTATTTTCACGTCTCACCAATATGCGATTAATTATGTATATACAGAACCAACAAGCGATTATAACTTGCTAGGAAATCTCTCCGAAAGAGAAGAAAAAACAGCTATGGAAAAAACGCAAAATGATAATGTATTTTTAGACAAATTTAAACACGATCGAAGTATCACACAAGAAGAATTAATGGCAGAAATTGCTGCTTCCGAAGAATATGGATATTTAACAGAAGACGAATTAGCAACAACAACAGAAAGAATTATGTCAAAATTAAAACTAGTACAATCAGAATATTTGCAATGGTTTGAATTATTGATAAGTTTTGCTGTTGCAGCGATTGGCTATTATGGTCCAATTTTCCTATTGCAATTTAAAAAGAAAATGCGTCAAATGGAAATGGAAAATGAAGTCATGTCCTTCCAGACAATTATTTTGATGCTCATGAAAATTGAAAGAGTCAATGTTGAAATGATTCTTGAATGGTTAGAGCGTTATGCCAATATTTTCAAAGAACCAATTTCAAGATGTGTAAACAACTTTGAAAGTGGCGCATGGGAAGCTTTGGAAGAATTGAAAGGTGAATTATCTTTCCAGCAATTAATTCAAATTGTAGAAGGTTTGCAATCTGCTGTGGAATCCATTCCAATTCGAGAAGCTTTTGATGAGCTAGATACCGAAAGAAATTACTATCAAGAAAAAAGAAAAGAATCCAATGAGCGATTAATTTCAAGAAAATCCATGATTGGTAAATTATTCGGATTTGCTCCAATGGTAATTCTGTTTGTAGGATATTTAATCATACCATTATGCGTAATTGGTTTAATGAGTATGACAGAAGCATTTAATGCAATGTCGTCTATGTAGAATAGAAAAGGAGAAACGATGGATAGTTCAGCAACAAAAGCTTTAATTATGGTTGCCAGTGTGTTACTTGCCATGTTAGTAATTGGTTTTGTTACATTTACGCGTAACCGAACGAGCGATTGGGCAACCACCCAAGATGAGAAAATCTTAACGGAACAAAAAGACAAATTCAACAAAGAATTCGAAGCCTATGATAAAGATTTAATGTATGGTTTAGATGTTATTTCTTGCTTAAATAAGGCAAAGAGTATTAATGACCAAATTGTCGAGGAAAAATATGTAACAGGCGATAAGTATGACGTATTATACGAAGTGAAAGTGAAAGTAGAATTAAAAACAGGGCTGGAAGAATCCATAGAAGTATATCATAAACAGAAAGGATTGGCGACAGAAGAGAAATACGCTGCAGACGCAGGACCTAATTGGGTTCAATTAAAAGAGGCTGAATTTTCATTTATTAAGAAGGATACAGAGTATTTTAAAAAGGCTACAACATTTAAACCAGAAACAAAACCTTTACAAACGAAAAATAATAAAAAAACGACAACAGAATACAATCTTACAAAAGATAAAAATGCATCAGGAGAAGGAGAATTAAGAGCTTTACTAAGTGTTACAGACACATTATCAGAAACGAAAAAAAATAAGAATCAGGCAGAAGCAGTAAAAGAAAACAGCTGGTCAAGAGCAGAATTTAAGTCCTTTACATATGACCTAAAAACCCGAAAGTTCACCTGTACAAGAATGGACTATAGTTCTGAAACAGGAAGAATTAATAATATAGTTTTTGAAGAATTATAAATTTACCGAAATGTATCGACAAAATAAAAATTTGATGTATAATATCTTTAATATGATATATGAAATATTGTATAAAAAGATAGTAGTATTTCAAAATACGAAAAAAGTAGGTAGCTATCACTACCTACTTTTTGCTTAACAATCAAAGATGTTCTCCAATTTTTTAAATAATTATAAAAATCATATTTTTTTAGAAAAGACAACAAAAATGACTAAAAAATCCAAACAATCAATCTTGCACGATTTTAGAAGCTTTTAAAGATATAAAAAAGCATGGCATCAAAGAAATAGTTTTTTAAACGAACCGCTAAGAGACACAAGAGGGGATTTTTTTAAGTAAAACATACATAAATCATTAATTTCTGCTCAAAAATTGCTTAAAACGCAAAATGGAGCTGTTTTTGAAGAAATTTAAGAGAGGACTGACATTTTAGTGTGTTGTAAAATTAAAAATAAGAAAGGAAAACTATGGAAAATGCGTCAAAAGCCTTAATTATGGCTGGTCGGAATTTTAATTTCAGTTATGGTAGCGAGTTTTATGGTATTCATTCTGCGAAAAGGGGGAAACATAGGAGCGGAATATGATAGCCAACTAGGAGACCGAGCAATTGTAGAATTCAATTATCAATTTGAAATATACGATAAAAAGGATAATACATTTCATGACATCATTACACTTGCCAATTTAGCCTATAATACAAACAAAACCAATAAATGTGATCCTCAAAATAGTGTTTCAATTAAGCTTTGCAACGACCCTGCGGGTCTTCATGTGGCTTATAGCATTTTACCAGATGAAAAGTTGAAACAAAATTATTTTATTGAGGGAGATCCACCTGTAAATACACCAACACCAGTTCAAACTATCTATATTTATAACGACAAGCAATCATATGTTGATAAAACACTAATGGAACAATATGCAGCTAAAGATGCTAGCGGAAAATTTGAGTATAGTTTTGAGTGTATCGAAACACAATACAATGAAAAAACAGGAAAAATTCAATTAATGAAATTTTATATAAAATCAAATTAAAAATAATTCTACTTTTTTTCAAAAAAATATTGAAATAAAAAATCGAATGTGGTAAAATTAAAAGTGAAGGATAAAGTATGAAAAAAACGATTTTTGTGATATTACTAATTTTTTTGGCGATTGTTGTAGCCATTTACATGAACTATAAAGAACTTTTAGCTAAACAATCCAATGCCCAAAAGTTTAATGCAGATTTTCTGTTTTACAACCAAGAAGCAGTCTTAGGAACAAGTGTTACAACCGTTATTAACAAGGCATTTGACAACAATGAAAAGTGTAACATCCCAAAAGATGAAAATGGTGAATACAAACCAGATGGCAAAAACAGCATTAAAATTTATGTTCACATGCTTATTAACGATACGACTTATCCTATGGAAGTCTTAAAAAAATCAGGACTCGAAAATTTCACTAACTACTTCGGAGAAGTAGAATTCAAATGTACTGATGTCAAATTTCACACAACTACTGGCAGAATCGCAGAAATGACATTTACGGCAACACAAGAGTAGTTTTTAATATATACAAAAGTATATTAAAATAAATTTTATTTTGTTAAAAAACAAAGGAGGAAAAAATTATGGAAAATGCGTCAAAAGCGTTAATTATAGCAGGAGCTATACTTTTATCAATTTTAATTATAGGATTAGGAATGGGAATATACAATAATGCTAAAAACGGCATGGGAAGTGCGGACTTAAGTGGAACAGAAGTTAATGCCCATAATTCAAAATTTGAATCTTATGAAGGAAGAATGAAAGGAACTGAGGTTTCAGCTTTAATTACTACAATCAAAAGTAATAATAGAGATTATTCAGATAGACAAATTGTTTTATGGTATAAGAATGCAATTGCAAGTGATTCGGGTGTTGCAGCAAATAAGGCAGCACTTATTGCTGAAGCTAGTTATAAAATCTCTGGTGAATTATCTGGAGATATAAATACTTCAACTGATTCAAAGTTGGAGGGTAAAGCATATCCTACAGGAATAAAAAACAATACTACCTATTATGTAACTTTTAACAAAGGGGCAAATGGTATAATTAATGGATGTGAAATTCATTTATATTCAAATGCAGATTAGGAGTGTGATGAATTATGGAAAACTCATCAAAAGCCTTGATTATGGCGGCTTCAGTATTAGTGGCAATCATGATTATTGCCCTAGGAGTTACAATCTTCAATAAAGCACAAAACGCTGGTGATACTACCAGCTTAGACACCACGGAAATTAATATGTTCAACCAAAAATTCGAACGATATAACAACACTCAACTAGGTTCTCAAGTAAAATCTTTAATTTCATTTGCTATTTCCAACGCAAGCACCAACAAAGATGACCAAATAAAATTGCCAACAGTTACTTTAACGGAAAGTGGTTATACTGGTGAAAATGCAAAAGGAGGAACAGATGCTACTTCAGTGACTGGAAATAAAGATTACATTAATACACTTGCTGATATGAGAAATGTAGTTACTTCCACGCATCCTTATACAGTGAAATTAGACTACGGTGAATCTGGAATTATTAAGCAAATAAATATTAATTGGTAAAGATACAAAAAGAAAAAGAGGGTAGATTATGGAAAATGTTACAAGAGCACTTTTAATTGCTTTTAGTATGTTAATATTTGTAATAGCGTTTTCGTATTCCATGTACTTAATTAACAAACTCAATTCTACCTCCAGCACAGTATTGCAAACAGTAACAACCACAAATTATTACGACAACATAGAAGTAGATAAAGACAGCCTTACCACAAGAGATGTTGGAATTGATACAATCATACCAACACTTTACAGATATTATAAAGAAAATTATGCTGTAAAAATTTTTATAAAAAATGGTGCTAATCATGAATTATTGCAAGTATTTGATGTCAATATTGAACGAAATATTGCTAGAGCAGCCGCTTCATCTGATGAAGTAGTAGATAAAACTTCAAGTTTATATAATGAACTTTTAGCAGGATTGAAACAATCGGATTATAATAAGCAAGGGTGTAGAATTTATTTATTTGAAGCGCCTTGGATGGGAAACATAAAGGAGGACACAAGAGCACGAATCGATTTTTTCTTGAAGGGAACAAAAGGATATATTAATAACACAGAAGTAGATTATTCAAGAAATGGCTCAGCTTTTAAAAGTCTTGTTGCAGATGGTTTTATAGAATATTGTAAAAATAGAAATAGTGTTTTTCAAGAAACTTTTGTTGAATATGCCTACGAAGGACAAACCATTTCTACTGAAAATGGAGTGGAAACGATAACAGGAAATACACAGGAAAATTCAAAAATTGTTATAACCTACAAAGAAAAATAAAAGCTAAAATAAAACAAAAAGTAAAGGGGATTTGAAAATGGGTGATACCTTAATGACCGTAATTGCTATATTTTTAGCAGTCATATTGATGTTTTTGTTTCCAATGCTATCTGTATCAGAAAGAGCAGATGACATCTCACAGCTAGCAGTTGAAACAGCTGTAACGGATTTTGTAGATACAGCCAGAGCTACAGGAAAAGTAACGGCTGCCAATTATGAAAAGTTAGTAAATAGCTTAAATGCAACAGGAAACTCTTATGTAATTGAAATGGAAAGACAAATTTTAGATGAAAATGTTGGAAAGAAAACTGCATGGACCAATAAAAATGTTAAAGGAGAAAACAAGCATATTTCAATCTACACCACTCAAATATTAGAGGATGTGTTAAATGATGCAAAAGGAAATGTTCATCTAATGAACGAAGGTGACAATTTCTCATGCACAGCTAAAAATGATAATACAACGATATCACAAACCTTTAGAAGTGTATTTTATTCGATTTCTTCGAATGACTCTTACCAAGTAGGGGCTCAACATTCTGGAATGGTCACTGCAACAGGAAATTAAATAAAAATAATTCAGAAAAATGAAAAGATTGACTAACATCTTAGTCAATCTTTTTTAGAAAGGACAACCGATGAAAGTAGATGGATTAGGTGTTATATTAGCTATTATTTTGTTACCGATTATACTGATTGTTAGCTACTATATTCAGTTACAAGTCGATACCATTGCTAAGCAAAATTCCTATAACACAAAATTGCTAAATGCCACACATGACGCTATGTATGCTTTTGAAAGTAATACAGCAGATGAAGAATTATCATCTGTAGCAGATTCGATGAGAAGTATTATACTTGCTTCTAATAATGTGTTGTTGAACTCGCTTTCTACTCAATTAGGGATTTCAAATGCCAGTAGAGAACATTTACAACCCTATATTCCAGCAGTTTTATATACTTTATATGATGGTTATTATATTTATGCTCCAACAGAAACCAAGCAAGTAGCCGAAAAAGTAAATAAGGTGGAGGATAATGGTTTGCTTACATTGGAGGGGTATTTATCAGTAGGGGATACAGGTGTAATGCAAGAGGGAAATGATTATAAATATAATTTGTCAAACGGAAAACCAGAAGGAGCTCCAATCTTTTCTGGACCAGATTATGGAGATATTTTATATAAGAAAAAAAGTTTACTTCAAAGCGATCCTAATTATTATCAATATAAAAAGGATGGAAGTTACACTTTTACTGCTGATCCAAATGAGGCAGCTGAGGAATTAGATTATGTATTGAAGTCTTATGTTCAGTATTCTGCAAGATATGTGAATGATGAAAATCCATCGAAAAAGATTGATGTCACCATAAATTATACTTTAGATAATTACCTAAACATTGTTGGAACCATTGGCGATGTGTATTATACAAAAACAGGATATTTGATAAAAAAGAACCTTGTAAAAAATTGCTATATAAAGCTTAAAGATGATACTGTAATTACAGCTAAGAATGAAAATCTCGCCACAGAAAAAATTTTAGGAGTAAAAACGACGGATCCAGAAAAAACTATTGATGCAGCGAAAGAAGCAAGTGTTGAAATTAATGGAGATAAGATAGAAGCAAAATGGGAAAATATAACCAAAGCGATAGATACAATAAAAAGTAAAATACGGTGCTAATTCAGATATTAGAACAATCAGCGAAGCGGAACTTTATATACAAAAAGCTTATGAGGTATACGAAGAAAACAAGGAAACAAATGCAGATATATTAGAAGCCATTCAAAATATAGAATTTGAAATTGCAGCTTATAAAGCAGTTGCTTATTACATAAGCTCAAATATTTTTTCAGAGTGGGTATATGAAAATTTAAGCAGTTTGAAATACGATAATATAAAAGACAATGCAATGAGCAATTATTATACAGATGCAAATAAATATCAATCCACATCAACTGCTCAAGATTTATTCTATGATTTTCATCATATAGAAAACATAAAAACAAAACCTATTTTTGATCAAAATGAAGACCCAGAAGATACAGAATCTAACTTTAATACACACAAACTTGAAGTTATTAAAAATTCCATAAAATACAATCTGAATTTATCCATTTCAGCGTATTGCAAAATGAAAAATAATACAAGTGCTTATGATTTTGGCTTGCCAGTATTGCTAGATGAAGAATGGGATAAAATTTTGAATAACATTTCCATTGTGTCTTTTATGCAGGGGTTAGACTGTGGATTAAATATTTACAATAATTACGAAATGGTTTCTAGCACAAACAATGAATTAACAGTAACACCAAGTGAAATTTATTATGCCAAAAAAGAAGAATTTAATAAAGAGTCACGGAAATTATCACAGAATTGATTGTCCTTATTTAGCAGACGGCGATGTTAATGCGACGTATATTTCTTTCAAATCCAAAGAAGTAAAGTATGACAAAATTTACGATGCGACCAAAGAGGAACACCAATATGATCATAAAAATTTATCTTGTTATACTTGCATCAACAAAAACAATTATAACACTTTATTCAAGCCAAAAAATGACGATTGGTATAAAGATAACGATAAGAAATATACTTCCTATTATGATAGAATCAGTTCTATGCTAGGAAGTGACTATAAAAATCGACGAATCCTAGCTTACATTTCACTTGCCAAGGAAAGGCAAAATATTTACAAAATGAACGCCTTGCCAGCTTCAGAAGGGTATCAAGTAAAACCGCAGGGAACTGTTTCAGATTCGTCAGGAGCATGGAATCAACCTATTTCTGGCCCTAGTCTGGAACTGTTAAAAAAATTGCAAATTACAATAAAACTAGAAAAAAATGAACCCAATATATCGAATGCAGCAACCAAACAAACAATAAAATTGAAAATATTGGTGAATGGAATGGTAGTTGCGACAGAATCGATATCAAATCAATTAGGCAAAGAACAAACCATTACAGTTGATTTATCAAATCAAACAACTGGAAATTTAAACAATATACAAATTGAATGGGGTGACAGTGTATCAAATTATACGATGCAATATAAGGTTCAAAGCATAAAAGAAATCTATAATTAATAAAAACTAAAAGCAGGAAAATCAAATTTCCTGTTTTTTATAATTGTTTCAAAATCTTAAAATTTATCAATATTTTTTTCGAAATTGGTTATCCTAATTGTATGAAAAATTTTAAAATGATAATCACTTTTTTTATTTTAATCATACTCTACATGTATGTTGCTAATCTTACTTTAATTCCCAATCACATTATTTTACTAGAAAAAGAAGATTACAACATCAAAAAATTTTTAGGAGTTGATACCATAGAAACCGTTAGCACTTCAAATGATAGTGGAAATACAAGAAATATTGATGTAACGCTATTTGGTACCAAAGTAAAACAGGTTACCGTGGATACCATTGAAAACGTGCAAGTTGTTCCTATCGGAAAAATTATTGGAATGAAGTTATACACAAATGGTGTATTAATTGTGGGAATGTCGGAAATTGAAAACATTCATAATGAAGTCATTAATCCCGCTAAGTCTTGCGACATCCAAGAAGGGGACACCATTGTAAAAGTAAACAATAAAGAAATTGAAAATATCGAAACACTAAAAAATATAGTCAATGAGAGCAAAGGAGAAAATGTTTTACTTACACTAATGAGAGATGGGGTTATTCTTACATCCAATATTACACCAGTTCAAACCGAGGAACAAGAATACAAATTAGGATTATGGGTAAAAGATGCAGCAACGGGTGTAGGAACTATTACTTACTATGAAAAAAATACAGGAAGTTTTGCTGCCTTAGGACATGGAATTATTGATTCCGACACCGAAAAATTAATCGATATTGATTCTGGCGAAATTGTAACTTCCAATATTTTATCCATTACCAAAGCAGAAATCAACAATCCAGGCGAAATTAGAGGAACAATTGCAAATCAAAAAACCATTGGTGAAGTCAGTAAAAACACTCAATTTGGAATTTATGGAAAACTCGATAATTTAACCAGTCTAAATATCGATACCAGCAAAGCGCTTCCAGTTGCCTTAAGAGATGAAATTCAAGTAGGAGATGCTACAGTATTATGTAGTTTAGACGGAAAAAGTAGCAAAGAATATAAAATCAAAATCGAAAAAATTAATAAAAATAACAACTATGACAACAAAAGCATGCTCATTCGTGTCATAGACCAAGAATTGATAAATCAAACAGGGGGAATTGTTAGAGGGTTATCTGGAAGTCCTGTTTTACAAAATGGGAAATTTGTAGGAGCGGTTACCAATGTATTAGTTTCCAATCCAGAAATTGGTTATGCCATTTTTGGAGATATGATGATAAAAGAAATGAGAAAATAAACACAAGGCAGAGTTATTCTAAGAATACTCTGCCTTAAAAAATTGAACAAAATTATGGTAATTTTAAGCTTTTTATGATACAATAAAAAACAAAAACGGAGGTCGAAAGTATGAATGTTGGAAATTTTACAGAAAAATCTAAACAAGCCATCAGTACAGCAAGCAATCTTGCTATGACAAATCAAAATGCAGAAATAATGGAATATCACATGTTATCTGCCTTAATTTCTACCAATGATGGACTTGTAACCCTATTGCTCAAAAAAATGGATGTTGATGTCAATTCTTTGCGAAATGCTTGTCAAACAGAAATTAACAAATTGTCAAAAATCACAGGCAGTGTTGCCTTGCGCTTTTCAGAAAAGGTAGAAAAGGCACTAGAAAATGCTCAGAAACAGGCTAATTCCATGAAAGATGAATTCATATCGGTTGAACACATTATGCTCGGAATGATGGAAGAAGCGACTCCAGATTTCAAGCAAATGTTAAAATTATATAGCATCACAAAATCCAAATTTTTATCTGCACTCAAAGATGTTCGTGGGAATACTTCTGTAACATCTGATACACCAGAAGGCACCTATGATGCACTTTCCAGATTTGGTCGTGATTTAACAGCTTATGCCAGACAAAACAAATTGGAACCAGTCATCGGCCGAGATGACGAAATTCGAAATGTTATCCGAATTTTAACACGTAAAACAAAAAATAATCCAGTTTTAATCGGTGAACCAGGTGTCGGAAAAACTGCTATTGTAGAAGGATTAGCCCAAAGAATTATACGAGGTGATGTGCCAACCAGTTTAAAAAATAAAACTATTTTTTCACTTGATTTAGGAACTTTGATTGCTGGTGCCAAATATCGAGGAGAATTTGAAGAACGTCTCAAAGCAGTCTTAAATGAAATTGACAAAAGTAACGGAAATATTATTTTATTTATTGACGAAATTCACAATATTGTTGGGGCAGGAGCTTCAGATGGTGCTATGGACGCCAGCAATTTGTTAAAACCAATGCTTGCACGTGGGGAACTTCACTGTATGGGAGCTACAACGCTGGATGAATATCGTGAATACATCGAGAAAGACGCTGCTTTAGCAAGGCGTTTCCAACCAGTACAAGTTACCGAGCCAACTGTTGAAGATGCAATTACAATTTTACGTGGTATTCAAGAAAAATTCGAAATATTTCACGGTGTTAAAATTCAGGACCAAGCTTTAATTTCGGCGGTAACCTTATCCAATCGCTACATCACAGACCGATTCTTACCAGATAAAGCCATCGATTTAGTCGATGAAGCCTGTGCCATGATTCGTTCTGAAATGGAATCTATGCCAATTGAGCTAGATGAAATTTCTCGAAAAATCATGCAACACGAGATTGAAGAAGCAGCTTTACAAAAAGAAGATTCTCAAGAATCGCAAGAAAGTTTACAAAAAATAAGAGATGAATTAACGAGTCTAAGAGAAAAATTTCAAACCATGAAAGCTAAATGGGATGCTGAAAAAAAAGGTGCCGAAAAAATTACAAAGTTAAAAAGTAAAATTGATGAAACCAATGCTCAAATCGAACAAGCAGAACGTGTTTATGATTTAAATAAAGCAGCAGAATTAAAATATTCAACTTTGCCTAATTTACAAAAAGTTTTGGAAGAAGAAGAGAAAGAATTTGAAAAATCCCAAGGTAAATCAACTTTAGTTAGAAATAAAGTAACCGAAGATGAAATCTCAAAAATTGTTGCTAAATGGACAGGAATTCCAGTTACCAAATTGGTAGAAGGCGAGAGGGAAAAAATATTAAATTTAGAAAATATTTTACATCAAAGTGTAATTGGGCAAGAAGAAGCTGTCAAAAAAGTAAGTGATGCCATTATACGTTCTCGAGCTGGAATTGCGAATCCCAATAGACCGATTGGTTCTTTCTTATTTCTAGGTCCAACTGGTGTTGGTAAAACGGAACTTGCCAAAACGCTTGCTAAAACATTATTTGATGACGAAAAGAACATGATTCGTTTTGATATGTCAGAATACATGGAAAAATTCAGTGTTACAAGGTTAATCGGTGCGCCTCCAGGATATGTTGGTTATGATGAAGGAGGACAACTAACAGAAGCTGTAAGGAGAAAACCGTACTCGGTATTATTATTTGACGAAATCGAAAAAGCGCATCCAGATGTATTCAATATTTTTCTACAAATATTGGATGATGGAAGAGTAACAGATTCGCAGGGAAGATTGATTGATTTTAAAAATACCATTATTATTTTAACTTCCAATTTAGGTTCACAAGCGATTTTAGATAGTATTTCGCAATATGAAAAAGTAACGGATGAAGCAAAAGAAATGGTTGATTTGGCTTTAAAAAATCATTTTAGACCAGAATTTTTGAATCGATTAGATGAAATTATTTATTTTAATGCGTTGTCAAAAACAGAGGTATATGGAATTGTAAAATTATTATTAAATGATTTACGAAAGCGATTAGGAGCAAAAGGAATCGAATTGAAAATTACAAAAGAGGCAATTGAATTTATCATAGAAAAAGGATATGATATTAATTTTGGAGCAAGACCATTAAAACGTACCATTCAAGCTGAAATTGAAACCGTTGTTGCCAAAGAAATGGTAGCTCAAAATGTGGTAGAAGGTTCTGTAATTCAAATTGTTGTGAATCAAGAAAAAGATAATTTGGCGATAAAAAATGTAAAAAATTAAAGTTGACAAAATTATTTTTCACAGATATAATGCTAATAACACAAAAGATTGGAGGAAAAAGATGGATAAAAAAGAAGAGGAAGAAGACAAAATCTATGGATTAGACGAATTAGACGATTTTGGAGATTTTGACGAGTTTGATGAATTTCAAGGACTATTACAAGGGATTGAAAACATTGAAACAACCAATCAAGCTGAACAATCGGAAGAAATAACGGAAGACGAAGTGTATGAAGAAATTGTTGAAGATGATGAATATGAAGAAATGACGGAAGATGAAGCGTACGAAGAAATTGCCGAAGAAGACGAATATGAAGAAATAGCGGAAAACGAAGCCTACGAAGAAATTGCCGAAGAAGACGAATATGAAGAAATAGCGGAAAACGAAGCCTACGAAGAAATTGCCGAAGAAGACGAATATGAAGAAATAGCGGAAAACGAAGCCT
>OFHM01000266.1_pt1 | contig 47840 bp, 44 predicted proteins | sample 1521311 | NCBI WGS metagenome assembly OFHM01 (sample SAMEA3504083, study PRJEB24116) | mouse gut metagenome | biome: mouse gut; feature: mouse-associated habitat; material: faeces | place: Denmark | collected 2011 | reverse complement strand
GTACACGGCCGGAGGGTTCTGCCACGGAGATATTGAAGGTGTCTGATCTGGGATTCCTGATCTTGGGGGGAGAACAAATTGACATTCGTATGCTGCACGATATCGCCAGTATTCCGCAGCTGAATGCCATTGCCTTCCTGCTGCGGAGGCTTATGGGACAGCTGAATCCCCTGGAACGGTTTCAGAAATTTACGGCGGGCAACCACGGCTTACCGCAGCCGGAGGAGAATCAGAAAGACCCTGGGGAAGGCGGTATGGAACCCAAATGGGTCTGCAGGGAGCAGGAAGTGGAGCGTCTTCTGGAGGAAATCGGCAGGGAGGGCCTGGAAAATGCGTATTCCCCCTTTTTTACGGAGTGCATTCGGTGGATGGATATGCCCAGAAAGTATGAAATGCTGGCAGTTTTAAGCAGGATGCGTCTGCAGGGGGCGCGGACCCGGGAATAAATGCTGTAATTTACAAAATGCCCAAGAAAATATTTCGCTGAACTACCCGAAAAAGCAATAGAAAAAGGCAGCCCCATGCGCCGCTTTTGCTGCAAACTTCCAAGTGCGGGAAGCCGCATTTTGTGCAGGGGTGTGCGCATAAAGAAGGACGTCTGCGCCGACAGATGCCCTTCTTTTTATTTCATTATTTATACTGCGCACCGGTTGAATTTGCAGTACAAGATACCAAAAAGGCGTTACATGGGTTTCAGGTTCTGATTGAGCCTGTCCACCATCCAGGCAAGCCGCTTCTCCCGCCCGGCATCCGTCTTTGCGTCAAGGTATGCCCGGGTGTAGGTTTTCTGGACGGAGGGCGGCATGGCCTGAAAGTTTCCGTGGGCCGGCTCATAGGACTCTAACAGAACGGAAAGGGCCTGAATCTGCTCCTGGGTCACCGCCATGGGGTTTGGCGCGTACCATTGTCCGTTCTCCTTGGCCTCCTCTATCTTCTTCCTGCCGTAATCGGTCATAAGCCCCCGTTCTTCCAAAGCTGCCGCCAGAGTCTTGTTTTTCTCTGACCACTTGCTCTTCTCCCTGCGCATGGAAAAGTATTTTCTGTACGTTTTATCGTCGATGCTCTGCATCTGTCCGTCAATCCATCCAAAGCATAGCGCTTCTTCCAGTGCTTCTCCCGCTTTTATGGTTTTGGGTCCGCCGGCTTTTCCGAATAAAAGCCAGACGCCGGACGCAGACAGGCAATTCCCGGAAAGCCATTTCCGGAATTCTTCCCTATTGCCAAACAGCAGGGGCTGTGTTTCTTCCATAACCTGTTTTTCCTCCCTGTTTTTTCCCATAAGATATCCCTCCTGATCATTTTCCCTACAGTTCCTGGCATCCTGGGCAGAAATACACCGTTCCCCCCAGGTAGCTTGCCTTCTGGATTATGGTTCCGCAGAAGGGACAGCCCTTGCCTACCGTGTGGCGGCTAAGCAGGACGGGATAGCCGCCCGGTTTACCGAACAGGTCCTTCTCCGTATTCCGTCCGCCGGAAGCGGTCATTTTCTGCAGCGTATCGGTGAGGGCCTCATAGACCTGTTTCCATCGGCTCTCCGGGACGGTGCCTGCCTTTTTCCTGGGATGAAGCCCCGCCCGCAGCAGGATATCCTGAAGCACGCCGTTTCCCAGTCCGGGAATCCGCTGTTCCGTGGCCAGAAAGGCTTTCATGGACAGAGTTCCGGAGGCCTCCTGTTTCAACTCCCGGAAATAGGCATAGTCAAAATCCCCGGTTCCCGGCATGGGCTTCTCTTTTGCCACCTGATAGTAAAAATTGTCGTATTCTTCCGGACGGATCAGGAACATGGAACCGTACATCTGCACCGTACAGACCAGGCTGCTTCCGTCTTCCAGGACAATCCTGGTCTGGTAGCGTCCGGGCAGCTTCTCCCCGGGCGCATAATATCGCAGATTCGTACCGTCTCCAACGGCAAAACAGTAATCTCCCAATGAGATTTCCAAGTAACTGCCCCATCCTATGGCTTCCCCAAGCTGCCTGCCCTCCATGATCTTTGCGTAAAATTCCGGCTCTCCGCTATACCAGGCAAAGGAATGCTTCGTGTGGGCAGCCTCCACGCTGCTGACTTTAAGTCCCTTAATGGTTCCGTTCAGCTGTTTTGCTATGGTCAGGCTTTCCGGTATCTCCAACACGGTGGTTTCCTCCTCATTCTTCCTTCTCTTTCACACTTCCTTATGCCCTCCACCGCTCCAATGTGGGAAAATATTCACCGAGCATGGCCTTTGCTTCCTCCAATGTCTTAGCCCTGCCGCCCTCCACTTCAAAGGGTGCGCAAAATTCAATCATCTCCTCCAGGGTGCAGTCCTGGGCAAATGCCCCGTCTTTATAGCAGTAGCAGCAATACTTCTCGTTCCTGCTCCCGTCCTGGTTGCTTCCGTACTGGTCTTCCTGCATGGGCATCCCGCAGCTCTGGCAGATTTTCAGTTCCTGTTTTGTGTTGTTTTCCATAGTGTCGTCCTCCTGGATTTCATTCCGCATTTTTTTGTCTTCGGTTCCGTTTCAGGGTACCCGGCGGACATGCCTGCCGCTTTTATCTGGCACCGAACGCCTCACTGCACCGTCCGAAATCTCCGGAAGGTACCTGATGCACATGCCTGCCGCTTTTATCTGGCCCTGTCAGGAATAAATCCAGTATACTCCGCATAATATGACATCAGTATGTCATATTTTAAAACTTTTCCTCTTTTTTGATATACCGTAATTACAGGCATTGCAGTCATACCCGGAAAATCCGTCTACCGTCACTGCCTTGCTTTCACCAGTTCTATACACTCTTTTCCTGTGATATGCTCCACGGACAATTCCATCATACACAGCGTTTCCCAATACCTGTCAATTTCATTCCGCCGCCCTGCCTCACTGTCATCCGGATAGTATTTTACGGCCAACGCCTGTGCCGCATTTCTGATTTCCGTTTCCTCTTCCAGAATGCGGATTCTGCCAAAGACAATCACGCTTCTAAACAAGGTGGTATATTTCTCCGGTACCACCTCATCCCGGGCGATTACGCAAAAGGAGGCTTTCTCCCATTTTCTCACCGCGTCTATTTTATGGCCGCTTTTCGCCCCGTGGAAATACAGTTTTGAGTCCTCATATACATAGCTGATGGGCACGGCGTAAGGGTAATCCTCATCGCCGCACAGAGCCAGAACCCCTGATGTTCCCTCTTTCAGGATCTGGATGCTTTCCTCCATGGATAGTTCCTGCTTTTTTCTGCGAAGTTCCCTGAACATACTTCTGCGCCTCCTGTTTATTTTTGTGTCAGGAACTGCAGTTCCCCGGCAAAACTGCCTTCCTGAAAATTCAGCTCCTGTGAATATACATCCTTGACATATCGGCTTCGCCATCCCCCTGCACCATACAGAAGAATTCCCAACCATACCGTTCATAGAAAGAAGTATGGTCTGTCAAAAGATAAAGTGTGGAAATTCCTCTTTCCTTCATGTCGGAACAGACATAATTTAACAGTGTCCCTGCCACGCCGCTGCCCCGTTTCTCTTCTTCCGTGTAAACCGCACAGACATTGGGCGCAAGGTCTCTCCTGTCGTGAAAATCATTCTCAATCACGCCCATTCCGCCGATAATTTTATCGATTTCCATCGCAACATACCACTGGGGAACCGGATTTTTCGCCCTCAGACACTCTTCCATGCTTTCCCGATACGCCTCTAAGGGAATGCCCCATTTTGCATGGAACCATTCCGCGGCTTTATCCTTTATTTCCGGTTTATCTATAAGACGGATTATATTATAATACATTGACTATCTCCTCTTTACTTTAGATAACAACAGCATGCTGCCCTTCTATTTTGCATAACAAAAATTCCCAACGATATTTTTTATACACTCCGTCTCGCTATCTTTGTGATAGGCAACTCCATAGTCCATGACATCTCCCTCGTCCGTCAGCGGAATGACAATCAAGTCATCCGACTGCGGCGGTATGAAAAATTCCGGAAGAATGGCCACACCGTATCCACATTTGGCAGGCAGAATGGCTGCCTGATCATTTTCGCGTTTTGATGTGGTGGGTAACGGTTGGAACAGACAGGAACATTTCCTCGGCCGCTTTTGTAAAATTCAACTTATCCTCCACAAGCACGAAACATTTTAACTGCTGGCTGGTCATATCAATACCTCCTGGACAGCCCCCACCGCATGCGGGAAACGTGAAAGGCCGGAACGCTTTTGTACAGTATAAACGATAATCTCATCAAAATCAATTATTAGATTTTGTCCAAACATATATAGCCGGCAGCCTTAACGCCACCATAGTAATGGCGGATTTGTTGTAGCTTACTGCAAATTTCAGCGGCATGCAGCACAAAATACAGATCATGAGAATATATTGGCAAAATGTGAATATTGGAGGTATGGTAATGAATACGAAAAACGTCGACTACTCAAACGGGAAGCTCTTTCCCATGATTCTGCGGTTGCCCTCGGCTTTATCATGCTTGCTACTACCTTTTTCCAGTCGATCAACCGACCTGTGCCGTCCATAATCATTATTCCGCTCGTTTTGGACGTAAACGGCATTTTCTTTGCGCAGCCCATCAGCGATCTGCTTGCCACATCTTGTCTCTCTACCTTATATGGAAAGAGAAAAAAGGATGAATCAGGGACGAATTAGGGAGCTGCGTAATAATCAAATGAGGCTTTACATATTTGACATTGATTGCTATAATAAGGGTAGCAACTAATAACCAAGTATCCTCCGGAAAGCAGGTGATTATATGCCGAATGGTCTTGAAATTACAAAAGCAGCTCTTGATGATTTCAAAAAGATTCAAGCATATATGCAGTTGGCCAAAAAAGAAAATGCTACTGAAACATATGCTGAATTAAAAAAAGAATATCTTACTTTAAAAGCAATTCTGAATGTTGCCGGCGTAAATCTCAATGATATTGATATGATTAAAGAGTAGCACTAAAGCAACAAAATAAGCAACTGTCATAATTATCAGAGGTGTAGAGTCTGGCTTTACACCTTTTTGTTTCATCATGTTCCATTGGCGAAGCAGTTCCTGTAGTCTGCAGCCTCTTCCCTACTCCCGATAATCCTGCCTGACAAACGGAGCGGCAATCTTTGTGTCGACTAACAGCCCGTATTTCCCGGGATGGCGGTAGGCATTCCCGTGCACCTCCTTTTCACGGTAGCTGCGCAGCTGCTCCACATCGAGCCCGGCCATGTAAATCCCCTCTTTCCCATCCGCCTGGAGAATGCAGGTATCCCGCGAATGCTCCAGTTCGGGAAGGTACGCCACACCGTCAAAGATACTGGAACCGCCGTTGCAGTCAGGCACCGCTTCCGGATAATTGCAGGTAGCAATGGCCGTCATGTTTTCATAAGCCCTGGCGCGGAGCTGAGAAAGACGATTGATTTCCATGGGACAGGCATTTGGCACAAGGATGAGCTCCGCCCCCTTCAGCATCAGAATTCTGGCGCTTTCAGGGAATTCTCTGTCGTAACAGATCATGGCGCCCACCTTTATCTCCCCGCAGGCCGTGTCCAGTGCAGTGACATAAAAATCTTCCCCGGGCGTCAGATTCCGCTCCACATCAAAATCGCAGGTATGCACTTTGGCATAAATCATCTTCCGCTCTCCAAATCTGTCAAAAAGAATCAGGGAATTGCGGGGAGCATCTCCGTATTTTTCAAGCAAAGTGATGCCGATGGCCATATGAAGCGTCCTGGCAAGGCTGCCAAAGGCCTTCACGAAATCGCTGTCTGCCGAGACAGCCTCCGCTTTCCATTCACTGACAGGACGGTCATAAATGCGGTAGCCGTTGCTCCACATTTCCGGAAAAAGCGCAATATCCGCGCCCATTTCCTTTGCCCGGGTGCAATTCCGGATGCCCTTTTCCAGATTTTGTTCCAGTGTATTGCAGGGGGCAGTCTGCAATAAGGCAATGTTTAATAATTTCATCTATTTTTATTCCCTTCAATTTGTTGGTTCCGCATCTTCCCTTGCCCGGGCCGGTTTATATATGGTATAAGTCTCGTCCGAAAAAATCAGACGCCGTAAATCTCCGCCATCTGCCGGATCCTTTTCTCCAGTTCCTCCCGCACCCATTCCGGACCAAGCACTGTGGCAGATGGCCCAAATGACAGAATCAGCCCGAAAACCCAGTCGTCCACGGAACAGCACATCCGGATCTCGAAATCTCCCCGGGATGTCACCGTAATCTCATCCTCCTCGAATTTGTCGTAGACCCGGTAAGCTTCTTTTCTGTCTATGCGGAAGACGATTTCGTCCATTGTGTTTTGTTCCATCGTATTATTCGGCTCCCGGTCTGCTTCCGGTTCCCTTTCCCTGGCGTTTTGCGCTTCCACGTCTGCTTCCGGTTCTCCAGCCGCTCCCATGCCCTCACCCTTCCTGTTTTCCGGAGCGGTTCCCGGCATTGTGCTCTCCTCTCTGTGTCTCTGCCCCGGTTCGAAAACCTCCTCCAGTACCTCCACACGCTTCATCCGAAGCACCTTGAATAGCCGTATGGCTTCTCGCATCCGGCAGTAGGCCCTCACATACCAGGTGTATTCCTTGAAAAGCAGCTGCACCGGCTCCACCTCCCGGCGGACCATGTCCCCGTGCTGTCCGTAATAATCAAACACCATCACATGCCTGCCCAGGATTGCCTCCTTAATCTGTCCGAACAGCTCTCCCCGCCTGCCGCTCCAGTCGGAGAAGTCAATGGCCACCCAGTCCATGGGCTCCGCCTCAAAAAAGGTCTCCAGTTTTTCCAGAATCCTCCCGTCCTGGACGGCTCCGGTCTCCCGCAGACTGGTAAGGGCGGCCAGGATCCTGCCCTGCTCCTCCCGGGAAAGCAGTCTCCTGTCCAGAACAAACCTGTCCATCAGGTGAATGCCGCCGCCCTTGCCCCTGCTGGCATAGACCGGAATTCCCGCCATGGACAGACTCTCGATGTCCCTGTAAACGGTGCGCGGGGAAACCTCGAAATGCTCTGCCAGTTCCTCCGCCGTCACGGTGCCTTTATTCATTAGGATGTATATCATTTCCAACTGTCTGTTTACCATCTGTACTGTCTTATCCCGCTCCTGCCATACAAATCCGCACTGCATTATTGTACCAGGTCACTTACACAGCGCAAGTTCTAAAAATGTGTTGTTGAGTTACCACATTTAACCTTGCACACATTCATCCACTGCCATGGTTAGTTTAACATGTTTTCTTGAACTATACAACTCCTTATTTTTCATCCGTCCGCCGCCGTAAATCGTGCCCTGCTGTCTGCCTGCCAAGTCATCTTGCCCGCTGAGCCAAACAGCTTTATAATGAAATAAATCTTCCGGTTTTTTACATAATCTGCAACCAAACCCATTTTCTTCCGAGTAGATAGAGGAAGAAACCTAATCCGAGACAAAGGAGGAAGCTATATTGAAGACAATTTATTAGTCGAATTGTACTGGGCACGCTCAGAGAACAGGGCTGCGCTGATACCGGCGGATATCCCATTCAACGCTCCCGAATCTCCTGACGCAAGAGGTTCCCGCTTGCGCCGCGCTCCTCACAGGGCTGCCCTTCACCCGGCCCAATGCCATTCTGCTCAAAAAACCGCCCTCATCTGCCTCCTCCTGGGAATCCTAGGCAGCTGTTCCGATGCCCTGGTAGATTACTACACCATCGGTGCACCGGCCTGGAACATCAGTCCGGCCGGGTTGGTCATGGGACTGGTTCTCTACTGCCTTTCCCTAATTTTTGAATACGGATGCGGTTTACAGCAATTGTCAGACGAAACTTTGTGAGGTGGTAAATAAAATGCCGATTATCATGAGACTTGACCGGGTCATGGCGGACAGGAAAATGTCGCTGAAAGAATTATCGGAACGGGTGGGCGTGGCCAATGTAAACCTCTCCAAAATGAAGACCGGGAAAATCAGCGCCATCCGCTTTTCCACTCTGGAAGCAATCTGCGACGTACTGGACTGCCAGCCGGGGGATATTCTGGAATACGGGCGGGAATGCCCGGAAACCATTTCCCGGGAGCAGCACTCTCCAGCGGCTGTTCCGGAAGAGTGCGCAGATATACCCGGAGACCCACATATCCCGCCGCCCGATATCGGAATCGGGAATGTTGCCCTACAGTGAACCCCCATGCATAAAGCCTGTAGGGCAGGGTTGGCTGCCCCACCACGCATAAAAGGCCGGAGAGCTACTATTAATGTAATCAGTTGTCAGCAAGTAAATCAAAAAGAACACCCTCGCAAAGAAGGGTACGGAGGTGCAAAATGAAGATTTTAGGACTGTTCCTGGTAGTGTTTTATGCCATATTAATGCTGTTCGCCCTGTGGAAGCAAACTTCCCGGGATGCCGCAGGCAGTACTTCTGCCACAGAGGATACTCCTCCTGGAGACGGCCCCCTGCCTGCAAGCAGCACCCCTCCTGCTTCCCTTGAAAAAAAAGCGTTTTCCCATGAAATACCTACCCCATTTGTATCGAAACCGGATGTCTGCTGCTTCTGGCATATGCGCTGCTCTCCGTAATCCAAAGCCGCAGCATGCTGCCCGTCATTATCACCGGAATGGCAGGGATTTCTGCCGGCACGCTGCTCAACGGCATCCGCCGGAAAAAAGTCCATCTCCTGCATCATGTCATCCGGCTGCTCCTGGAGACTGCACTCGTCATCATTTGCCAACTGGCATAATCGGCCGTCCGAAACTTTGGAGATTTTGTGCCAAATGCGCACGAAAACACCTTACGATGGCACCAGGCGAACAAGAAAAATCATATCGTAATCACAGAAAGCGAGCGAAAAATGTTGATATTTACATGCTTTCACTGTATAATCCCTTTAAAAGAAACCAAAAAACTTCAGAACCCCACAGCGAAGGAGGCAGTCTTGAAATATACAGAACAGAACGCAACTACGATTGACAGATGGATTGAGGAAGGTTAGGAGTGGGGCATACCCATCTCCCATGAGCAGTATCTTTCTGCCCTCCGGGGAAAGTGGAGCATGGTACTGACCCCTACCAAACCGGTGCCCAGGGACTGATAACGTTCCCCAAAAGCGAAGATGGTGCTCACCCAGAAAGAAGACAGCATTCACCATGAAGGAGGATGTGCTCACCCAGAAAGAAGATAGCGTTCACCATGAAGGAGGATGCTACTCACCCAAATTAAAGATAATGTTCACCCAAAAGGAGGATAAATTTACCATGAAAAACAATCTGATAGAACCACTGAAATCTCTGCCTGAAGAAATCTGGCATTCGGAAGCTGTCAGCATACAGCCCATCCGGGATGACGACGATCTGTGGTACGCCACAGTAGAATGCCGTCTGTATCCGGAACAGGAGGATTATGTCAACCCCGCCGGATTTTCCATCGGAAGGGCCTGGCTGAACCCCGGGGACAATCTGCCCTGCATCATCCGCAGCTCCCAGGGACAGCGGATTGGCTACATCGTCCTGCGAAGATGGCTGGGCGGCGGGGAGACGGCCTATAACTGGAGTTTCTACCTGGACAGAGACTGGCAGGGACAGGGCTATGGCAGGGCCGCGGCAAAATTAGCTGTAAAGATACTGAAAACCGCAGCCCCGGATATCCCCATTAAACTGTCCACCGAGACAGACAATAAGAAAGCCCAGAGATTATACCTGTCCATAGGCTTCGTGAAAACGAACGAAATGGACGGAGACGATTATGTCTTCGCATTGTAAAACTCCCTGCAGAAATGTCCGGCAATATTTCCCTTCCCCGCCGGGCATTTCTGTCTTTCATCCGATCCCCTCCGCCTGCAGTCCCATCCTGTAAAGCTCTGCGTGTTGGAAGGACGGATGCAGCTCCATCTCCAGTGCAGCAGGCTGTATCCGGCAAAGCGGCAGGACTGCCTCCAGCTTAGGGACAGTCATATTGCTCATGCCGATTAACGCACCAGCCCCCGATCCATCAGCTCCTCACACTGCCGCCAGACCGACATGAATTCCTCCACCTAGACCATGCCGAATCCGCAGGCAACCTGGGCGCCGTCCTTGTAAGTCAGCTCCTGTTCAAACAGTTGCATCCGAACATATATTCTGCTATAATAAACTGTGCACCGGTTAAATTTGACCGCCAGCCAGATACTTTTCCAGAGGCATCACTGTAAATCCTGGCGGTCTGCAGTATGACTGATGGTATGATAAAGGAGGAGACGCACATGGCCGAGCAGCATACTTATATTGCAATTGACCTGAAATCATTTTATGCGTCCGTGGAATGTACGGAACGGCAGCTGGATCCTCTCACCACGCATCTTGTGGTAGCGGACAGCGAACGAACGGAGAAGACAATCTGCCTGGCGGTGTCGCCTTCCCTGAAAAGCTACGGCATTCCCGGGCGGGCCAGGCTGTTTGAAGTCGTACAGCGGATAAGGGAGGTAAATCGGGAGCGGAAAAGCAAAGCCCCCGGCAGACAGTTTACAGGTTCCTCCTACTCTGCCGCGGAACTGGAGGCACATCCGGAGCTGGAGCTTTCCTACATTATAGCCCCTCCCAGAATGGCATTCTATCTGGAGTACAGCACAATTATCTACAATACTTATTTAAAGTACATTGCTCCGGAGGACATGCATGTGTACTCCATCGATGAAGTGTTTATGGATGTAACACAGTATCTGAAGACCTATAAAATGACGCCGAAAGAGCTGACCTCAAAAATCATCCGGGACGTTCTTGACAATACAGGGATCACGGCAGCCGCCGGCATCGGTACCAATCTATATCTCTGCAAGGTTGCAATGGATATTGTGGCAAAACATGTAGAGCCTGACGAGCATGGGGTACGTATCGCGCAGCTGGACGAGATGAGTTATCGGAAACTGCTATGGAACCACCGCCCTCTCACGGATTTCTGGCGGGTGGGCCACGGATACCGGCAAAGGCTGGAAGCCGCCGGTCTCTTTACCATGGGAGACATCGCCCGCTGCTCTCTTGGTTCGGAGCGGGATTACCATAATGAAGAGCTTCTATACTCTATGTTCGGCGTCAACGCAGAGCTTCTGATTGACCATGCCTGGGGATGGGAACCGGTTACTATCGATCTGGTCAAAGCCTATAAGCCTGAAACCCAGAGTATCAGCTCCGGGCAGGTGCTGCATTGTCCCTATGATGCTGAAAAAGCGAAGTTAATTGTACGGGAAATGACGGATATGCTCGTTCTGGATTTGGTAGATAAGAGACTGGTAACGGACCAGATGGTTCTCACCATCGGATATGATATCGGCAATCTCACCGATGCCAAAATCAAAAGCGGTTATAAAGGGGAGGTCACCACCGATCATTACGGAAGGAAGATTCCGAAGCATGCCCACGGAAGCACTAATCTGAAATGTCCGACTTCATCCACTCAGATCATTATAGCTGCCGTTATGGAGCTGTATGACCAGATCATTGACCCCAGGCTGCTAATCCGCCGTGTAACGATTGCTGCAAATCGTCTGATCGATGAAACACAGGTCCGGGAAACGCAGCAGTTCGAGCAATTGAACTTGTTTACAGACTATGCCGCTGCGGAAGCGCAACAGAGAGCGGAACAAGAAAGGCTTGCCAGGGAAAGAAAATTACAGGAGGCCATGCTGTCCATCAAAAAGAAATTCGGAAAAAATGCAATTCTAAAGGGCACGAACCTGCAGGAAGGCTCTACCGCCATGGAGCGCAATCGTCAGATCGGAGGACATAAAGAATGAACGGAACAAATCAGCATAAGTATGACGATATCATCAATCTGCCCCGTCATATATCCAGAAACCATCCTCAGATGTCACTTATAAACCGCGCAGCACAGTTTTCTCCCTTTGCCGCCCTTACCGGACATGAGGCTGCCATCCAGGAGACAGCCCGCCTGACAGATTCCTTCGCAGAGCTGGATGAAGATAGGAAAATGCAGTTGAATGAGCGTCTTCTGTTAATTCGGGAAAATCTGGGACAGCATCCGGAATGCGAGATCACCTATTTCCGGCCGGATGCAAAAAAAGCCGGCGGAGCTTATGTGACCATCCGCGGCAGAATCAAAAAGATAGAAGAAGTTTCCCGTCAGATTCTTTTTACAGACGGCACAGCTCTCCCCATAGAAAACCTTTTTTCCATCACAGGAGAGCTGTTTCAAAATCTGGAATCTTAAACATACAGGCGGGAGAGATGCCATTCATGGGCAAAATAACTGTACCAGAGAGTAAATGTTCTTCTGGTACCGGAAACCATGGCGGCACATAGGAAATTGACTCCTACCCTGTTTCTGTCCTGATCCTCGGACAGCACTTTTTCGATGGTAACAGTAGTCAGTTCGCCGGATTTATCCCGAAACCGGAACCTGATCGGCGTAATCTTTCCAGTGGTATCCGTGCAGGAAATCATCTGCACAGGAATATGAACGCACAGTATGCTTTCCACGAGCAACACCCCTTTCCGATTTTCTATATCTATCATAGCACATAGAACAAATGTTTGGAAATAGGAGATGTCTGGAAAATCTCTTACGCGTAATACTGCGCCTGGGCATCCCACAGCCTGCGGTACAGCCCACCTGCCGCCAGAAGCTCCTCATGGCTTCCCTGCTCCGCAATTTTTCCCTCCTCAAATACCAAAATGCGATGGCAGAAATGGCAGCTGGAAAGACGGTGGGAAATATAAATCGCCCCCTTGTCCTTCGTAAACCGGTTCATCCTCTGATAAATATCCGCCTCCGCCACCGGATCCAAAGCTGCCGTAGGCTCGTCCAATACCACATAGGGCGCGTCCTTGTACAGGCACCGGGCAATGGCCACCTTCTGGGACTCTCCGCCGGACAGCTCCACCCCGTCCTCGGAAAAGCGCTTGAACAGCTGCGTATCCAGCCCTTCCGCCAGTGTCTTGAGCCTCTCGCCGAAGCCTGCGTTCTCCAGAGCCAGGGTCACCTTATCCTTGTCGTACTCGCTCTCCACCGCCACGTTCTCCCCCAGCCTGAAGGCAAAGATCTGGTAATCCTGGAACACCGTGGAGAAAAAGGACAGATATTCCTGGTACTGGTATTTTCGGATATCCACGCCGTTTAACAGAATCTCTCCCTCCTGGGGGTCACAGAGCCTGCACAGCAGCTTGATAAAAGTGGTCTTGCCGGAGCCGTTACGGCCCACGATGGCAATCTTCTCCCCCTTGCGGAAACTGCAGCTGATTCCCGAGAGGCTGGGAGCGGCAGCTCCCGGATAAGTGAACGTCACATTCCGGAACTCGAATTCATAATTCTCCCTGATCTCGTCTGTGACAGGCAAAGTTCCCTCCGCTGTGGCATTGGGCATATCCAAATAATTGAAATATACATCTACATACTCCAGATTCTGCAGGAAATCCCTGATCGTATCACACAGCCTTGTAATGCCGTCTCCCAGCTGGGTTACCATCCCCGTATATTTCAGGATGCTGCCCACGCCAAAGGCCCCGAAGATCGCCTTTGTTCCCACAAACAGATACACCAGCAAATCAAAGCACCTGGAAAGAAGCACGGAAGAACAGGTTTTCCTGCGTTCATATTGATAGGCAGGCTCGGCTTTCCCAAGATATTCTCCGCTCAGCTTCTGCAGCTTCCCGAAGATCTGCTCCTGGGCACGGAACATGCGGATGTCCTTTCCGTTCTGGTATTCGCTAAAGCAGCTGTCCATCAAAAACATCATCTGGTTCATCGGCTTGTGGACAGCCTCATTTGCCTGAAAATAGCATTTCTGTATCCGGAAAGACGTGTATATGTTGAAAGCAATGGAGAACGCCAGGAGCCCGAGAAACAGGGCTGACACGCCCCAATGGTTCAGAAGGACCGCCATCCCGCCTGCTCCCACAGCCTTTGCCCGGAAAAACTCTACCACCAGGGCAATAGAGATGCCGATGGTCACAAATGCCTGGAACAGCCCTCTAAGCTGTCCAACCAAAGCCAGTACGCCCCTGCCATAATGCCATCTGGTGATTCTCTGCTTTGTCTCATTGATTTTCGGCTCCGCACTCATGGCGTAGTCCATTTTCCAGGCCTTCTCCGCCACCGCCCTCTCGATATGCTTCAGCACGGCATACTGCAGCACATCCAGAAGCTGTCCCCCGAAATCCATCAGCCGCCTGCCAAAAAAATTCAGGCTCACCAGTAAAAGTGCCATCCGGAACAGATGTTCCATGCTTCGTCCCGGATCCGCCAGTTCCGTGAGAATACCGGCTGACAGCAGGATGCCGATGTAAGGATAAGCCGCTTCCATGGCAGCCTGTAAAAATGCCAGGGGGAAGATGCCGGGGGATTCTTTTGCAACATAGATGACAGCGCGCTTTATGTTATTCCTATTGGATTTCTTATCTATTGTACCGAAAGTGTTTTCTGTTTTTACTGACTGTTTTTGTACCTGATTCTTTTCCGCTTCTTTCGGCCCCTTCCGTTTATTGCTCATATCGCCCTACACCTCCTCGCCTTCCAGCCCGGCTTCTTTCTGGGCTTCCTTTTTCTGATAATATTTGCTCTGGAGCCGGAACATCCAGGCATATTTTCCCTCCTGCACCAGCAGCTCCTCATGGCTTCCGCTTTCCGCCACCACGCCGTCCTCCATCAGCAGGATTCTGTCGCAGAAACGGGTGCTCGCCAGACGATGGGAAATGAAAATGGTGGTCTTGTGTTCCGAAAAGCGGCGGTACTGCTGATACAGTTCGCTCTCCATCAGGGGATCCAGAGCCGCCGTGGGCTCGTCCAGCACCAGCAGAGGAGCCTGCTTATACAGAGCCCTGGCCAGCATCAGCTTCTGCAGTTCCCCGCCGGAGAAGTCCACCGCATCCTCATTGCTTTCCTTGCCGAACATAGTTTCCATGCCATGGGGGAGTTTTTTGACTTTGTCCTCCAGGCCTGCCTTCTTCACACATGCCTCCATACGGGAATTTATCGAATTGAGGTTGACTTCTGAATCTCGGTTATCCTCTAAATTGCTGTTCTCCTTCCCTGCATTGTCTGCATTCTCTGCATAACCTGCATTCCCCGTATGACCTGAGCTCCCCTCACGGCCTGCCTTCTCCGCCTGACCTGCTTCTGCCGGTTTATCCGCTCTCTCCGTGCTGTATATTTTCCCTGTGCCGTGTGGCTTCTATGATCCCACGGAAGGAGAAATCCTGATAGACGGCATCAACCGTTCCCGGTACAGTAAGGAAAGCTGGCTTCGGTGCTTCTCCGGAGTATTTCAGGATGCAGAGCTGTTTCCCCTGTCTCTGGCGGAGAACCTGGCTCTGGGTGAGTTCACAGAGGAAGGCGACAGGGAGGATTCATATAATATAGAAGATACCAGAGCAGCTTGATAAAAGTGGTCTTGCCAGCGCCGTTTAGCCCCACCAGCGCCACATTTTCCCCGGGCCGGAGCGTCAGATTAAAATCCCTGATCACAGGTTTCTCCGCACCTTCATATTGAAAGGTTACATGAACAAAGGTAATCTCGGGGATATGCCCCTCCTTCAGCGCCAGCGTCTCCTTCTCCTGCTCTCTGCCCCGCCGCAGCTTGGCAAAAAAGCGCCGGTGCTCCTCCACATAGGAAGCCTTCTCATGGAGCTGCCGCATCCCCTGGACAATGGAACCGCACCAGGACGCAAAGCCCGTCACCAGCCCGAAATACAGCACAAAGCCCGCCGCATCCAGGCGCCCCTGGCAGACCAGGTAAATCAGGTACAGATAAGCCGCCCCTTCCCAGGCCATCTGGCTGAAACCGTTGACGGCAGCTGAAAAAAAGTAATTTCCCTGCTGACGCACCGTATAGTGCAGCCGCTGCTTCAGTTCCTGATTGAACTTCTTCCGCAGCCATGGCGGCATCCAATACAGATGGACATCCTTGGAAGCCTCATAGGTGCTGGTGCTGCGTGACAGATAAACCATTTTATAATCAAGGATCATCCACTTGCTGCGGTTTGCGGCGTCCCATTTGTTGCATCGTATTCCCACTGCATAGTTCAGCGCTGTCCCGGCGATTACAGGCAGCAGAATCCACACTGACAGGCCGGAGAGCATTCCCGTATAAAGGGCCATGCCGATGATCGCCGTGGCACAAGAGGCAAACGCTCCCAGAAACCGGGTAGTGTACTCCATGTCCCACATATGACGGTTTACCATCTGCCAAAATTCCTCCGGGAAATCCGCCCTCTCAATATTGTCGTAACTTGTCTCCAGGGAAGATTTTGCCGTCTGCAGGGCCTGCTTCTGCCCCAGCCAACTGCCGTAAATTGTCTTTGTGTGCTCCAGCCAATTATTCAGCAGATACAGGCACACCAGTCCCCCTCCCAGTATGGCAAGATCCTCCAATATGCTTTCCACGGATTTACCCTTCGTGATATCCTCCACCAATACTGACGGCATATATACCCCAAGCAGGGAAATCCCTATGGTTGCCCCGATTCCTGCCAGGTACAGCCACACAAAGCCCGGGGACTCCCTGTAAAGCGCCTTCAGCCAATAGCGCAGATTTTCCATCGTGCCATGCTTTTCCTGCGGGGCAGTACCGTTTTGTGCACCGGTTTCCTGCTCTCCGTCAATTTTCGTTTTGCCGTCTTTCTTTTTACTCATTGGTGACCATCCTCCCTCTTTATGCTTTTCCGCTTTCCCTTTTTTCATTCTACCATTTCTGTCCCGTGAAGGCAAGGATTTTGCCTCAAAGGTATGTTTGCCTGCCCCATTGGACGCTGTGCTGCCAGGAAAGCCCCTGCATGCTCACACCTATTCTACAAAATACGCCATGAGACGTACACTCACAAAACGTAGAATCCTCTCTACAGCCTCCCTGCGCGGGGTAGAATCACCGCCGATAATCACTCCGATTCCCATAATAACCAACAGTCTCCATACACGGAGCATAATCACTTCAAAAGCCAACCGCACCATCGAGTCAAAAGTCTCCGGTGCGGTTGGAAGCTGATCCATATCTTTTGTCCGTCAGACGCTGCCCTTTCCGCTAATTGCTCCGGAAAGAGTCATCTCCAAAATATTATGCTTTCCTCTACTGCTTCTTCCGAATCGGAAAGTATACCTCCGTCTCCCAGTCTTCCTGAGAATAGGAATGAAACTGTGTCCTGGTGTAACGTTCAAAGGGCGCGCCCGCAGTTTCGTAACCGTTCTCCATGATCCATGAGACGACAGCGCCGTAGGCTTCGGAAAGCGTGGAGTATCCGCCCCGGTGGATCGTCATGGCACACTGGCAGGATTCTATCACCGTGTCAGCCTTTTCCTTCTCTTTGATTTCAATGAACACTTCGATATCGGAGGATTCATGGTTGAACTCCTCATCGTAATACCTGGTGCCGTTTAGGCCGGTGGGCGTGACATGCTCCTTCGGCACCCGCTCAAACAGCTTACTGTAATATTTCCCGAATTCATCCACCCCCATGACGGCCCGGTGTGCCAGGACGTTCATGCACGGGGAATCTTTCACTTCAATCGTATAGCCTTTCTGATAATCCATAATGTCACCTGTCCTTTCGAATACGGAAATGTGTGTCTGAAGCTCGTTTAGGATAATGGTCATTTCCTGCCGTTCCTGCTTCAACTTCTCTTTCTGGCGCCGCAGCGTATCTGCAAGCTCCTTATTATCCGAAATGGTGAGAATGCTCTGGATTTCCTCCAGGGAAAAGCCATAGCGTTTCAGGCGCTGAATGTAGTTCATGATATCAATCTGCTCTGTGCGGTAATAACGGTAGCCGGTAATGCTGTCTACCTCTGCCGGCACGAGCAGCCCGATCCTGCCGTAGTGGTGGAGCGTCTTAACGCTGACCTGGCATATTCTGGAAAATTCTCCTATCTGCAGCATATCTTCTCCCCTTTCCTGTGGAAATTTCGGACATCGTTTTGGAAACAGCAAATCCGTCGGAGCTTCCGGAAATCCCAATACAGCTGTTTATGGCAGGCTCCGGATTTTACCTGCCCGGCAGGCCGTTTGGTAATTTCCTGTTTTTAGTGGCTGATTCGAATCTATAGACAGTTTACCTTCTGACCTAAGGGGAGAGTCAATACCTTTTTTTCTATTTTTTTTCACATATCCTTTCATGTTGTTCACTGGCGATACCCTTTCCGGCAAATGCTTTTCCCGAACATAAATCAGGCTCCAACCCTACGGCGGTTCAGAGTTTCCCCTGGCTCTTCCGCAGCGCCGCGCTCAGGCTGGCGGGAATCCCCCTGGGACCCCGGACGGCAAAAATCCCGTACTCGCTTTTCAGGAGCCCGAAAGGGAACTGTTCCGGCTGGTATCGTTTCTGCAGCTTTATCTTCATCAGGGAGGACATCGTGAGGTTCTTATCCTGGTAATGGTACGGGATATCCGTCTCCATGACTTTGCACTGATATAGGATAGCAGACACCGGCGCCGCCACATACAGGTAAACCGTGTCCCCTGTCCGGATGCCGGCGCCCTGTTTCCAGTCGATTACTTCGTCTTTCTCGAAGGCCTGTTCCACATTGTAATATTGGGGATTGGCGGGGACAATCCACCCCTTGGGAGGGCGCAGCTTCTGCTGCTTTTTCCGGGATGCAGTAGCCTCGTAACTTGCGTCTATCATGCCGCATACCTCGTCAAAGGGAACGGTGCCGTCCAGAATGATTGTGATCCACTTTTCCTTATTCATATGATATCCCGGGAAATAGCCGGGCTGGCGGATAAGCATATCATGGAACATCTGATCCCGGGTCTTCACATTGATGGCCCAGACTCTTTCCTGCCCGGGAAGCCCCAGCTTTGCCCTGTCCACCTCCATCAGCAGGCCGTACCATTTCCGGTTGTCCTCATGGCGCAGCACGGCGCTTTCCGGATCTCCTTTCCAGGGGTAGTCCGGTTTGGTTTTGTACTTCTTCTTGACATACTGCAGCAGGGCCGTCCTGTAGGAACCGTCCTTCGGCATCTCATCCTGCCCTCTCCCGTTGTTTCGATTTCTCTTATCCGGCATCTTTCGTCTCCAAACTCCTTTTTGCTTCTTTCTTTTTCTAACCAGAGAATTCGCTTGTTACAACCGAATTTTTCTGTGTGCTGTTTCGTACATCGACTTTTAGATTTTTACCTGCATCTGTTTGTGCTGTCCCTCCCCGAAATGGGCCTACGAACCCTGCTTTCTCCCGGGAAGCTGTACCAGGATAACCGCGCATAGGACCAGTGCGCAGCCCGCCAGCTCCCTGCCTGTCAGGGCCTGTTTCAAGACCACCCATCCCGCCAACACCGAAACGGTGGATTCCAGGCTTAAAATCAGGGAGGCAATCGTGGGATCCGTCCCTTTCTGCCCCAGTACCTGCAGCGTATAGGCGACACCGCAGGACAGGATTCCCGCATAAGCCAGGGGGATGATTCCGTCTACGAAATTCCGTATATCAGGTTTTTCAAAAATGAGTGCAAGGATACCGGCAGTCACACCTGCAGTCAAAAACTGGATGCAGGAAAGTTCCACCCCGTCCGTTTTGGGAGAGAAATGGTCAACCGCCAGGATATGTACGGAAAACAAAATTGCGCACAGAAAGACCAGGCTGTCTCCCCTGCCCAGGAACAGGCTTTCGCTCATGCACAGCAAATACATGCCGAAAGCCGCAATCACCGCCCCTGCCCAGCACTTTCCCGGTATCCTCTTCTTCAGGAACAGCCCGAAAAAGGGGACGAGGATAATATATAATGTGGTGATAAAGCCTGCCTTTCCCACGGATGTGTGCAGTATGCCGTACTGCTGCAGGAGGGAGGCTCCGCACAGCAGCAGTCCGCAGCATATGCCGCCCTTGACCGTAGCTTTGTTGTCTGCGGGCTTTACTCCCTCTCTTTTCCTTTTTGCCCTGTTGAAACAGACAAGCGGTGCAAGCACTGCGCTTCCCATAAGAAACCTGGCGCCGTTGAAGCTTAACGGCCCCAGGTAATCCATGCCCACGCTCTGCGCCACAAAGGCTGTTCCCCAGATAAATGCTGCCAGGAAAAGCATCAGGCTGCTTTTCCAGGATATCCCTGCCTGTGTTGTTTCAGGTTTCTTTTCCGGTTCTTCCGGTGTCCTGTTCTGTTTTTTTATCATATTCTATTTCCCTTTTGCACCTTTCCCCCACTCCTCTTCTATCTACGCCCCATCATTCAAGCCATGCTATTTTCAAACCCAACATTTTCTATTCCGTAACGGACACAGAACGCTCCCCCTATGAAAGCCGAAATCATCAGGGTATGCCGGACATTATGAAACTGCCAGGCCAAAACCGCTACCGGAATAATTGCTCCATATCTATCAGAACCACATCCTCATACTGCCTGCAGCTAAAACCGCTTCTGGAAATAAAACCATATTTATAGCAACGAAGGCCTGTGTTCCTCACCTGCTCCATCTCCTCCCGGATCATGCTGTCCGTCACAGGCTCTTTCCGGAACTTTGCTTCATAAAAGACATACCCCCTGTCGTCAAGTGTTACAATGTCAAACTCCCCATTTCTTCTGTTTACCGGATCGTCAAAATAGTATTTTCCGATTCTTTCAAATGGTTCCTCCATCCGGCCACTGCGGTTCATGCGGATCAGATATTGACGACAGATTTCTTCAAATGCTTTGGGTACATGCCTTGTCTCAAAATCTTCCCAAATGTACTTTTCGCAAAAGAACTCCGCATCCATCACATTCATCCGTGAGGCATTCCTGAAGATATATTTGTAATAAAAGCAGCACAGCTGATCACTGATAAAATACCCGGTCTTCTTTTTGTTATGTTCGTCGTTGATCGGAGTCTCCTTTTTTACCATCTCCATCCGAATCAGCTTATCTAGAACATCCACCAATGTAGGACCGCTTGATACATGCGACTGGTCCAGAATATCCTTATATCTGGAAAATCCTTTTGCCAATGCCTCAAATACCTCATTGGCATTTGTAATTCTGGATATTTCCGAGCTCAGATACATGGACACTTCGTTTTCCAGTCTTGCTCCCGGAGACGCTATCAGCCGGACAATATTCTCCCTCGCCGTCTCATTTTGATCCACCAACCGGTTATAATAGGGCACACCACCAAGCACACTGAAAAGCCTGACCTTGTCCTCATTGGAATACCCTGCATAAAACAGGGAAGACTCATAATAATCCATTGGTTTTAAATCAATTGTCAAATCCACCCTGCCGAATAAAGGATTCTGTCCGGAAAGCAGGCTTTTCATGGTATCCACGTAGGAACCGCAGATAATGAGTTTCATTCCGGAATTATCCCTGTTCCCATCGATCAAAGCTTGTAAAATGCTGTCCATCCCTTTTACATTCTCACGAAGATAAGGATATTCGTCAAGAACCAGGACCATTTTTTCGTTCCACGCTTTCTCATACAGAAACTTCAGAAGCTCTTCCATTCCATGAAAGGCCAGCCTGGGATATCCGAAATTCTCGGAGACAATTTCTGCCAGGCTTTCCACGTTATTCAGCTCCGTCGTCTGCTTGCATTCATAGTAAATACTTTTCAATGCAGCTTCCCTTAGACACTGCTTGATCAGTTCGCTTTTTCCGATGCGCCTTCTTCCATAGATCAGGATCGTTTCCTGCCTTCCGGACATGAATACTTTTTGTATCTGTTTTTTCTGACTTTCCCGCCCGTAAAATTTCATTCGGTATCCTCCGACTCGGTTATAGTCGAACTAATTTTATGATAATTCCTTTCTTGTGTCAACATATGATATTCCCTATATCTCAAACTCCCGGAACTCCTCCGCCGCATCCTCCCCGGCAATCCCGCCCTTGGCCATCTCGAAGCTGTTGTCCCCCAGGATCTCCGCCACGGTTTTCTCCGGATTCTGGTGGAGGATGTTCACCAGTTCGATGAAATCCCGGATGATCTCCCTGGGCGTAATATGACTCTCGGCTCCCACCCGGTTGTATTCCACGGTGAGGAAATACACCAGATCCTCATGTTTCAGAACCGGTTCGTATTTATAAAGTCCGGCATGAATGTCCCGCAGCTTTTCCACCAGGATATACATTTCCTCCTGGTTCAGCATCTGCAGGCGGATAATGGGGGCGGAAAAATCCCGTATCTCCCCGTTGGCAAAATGTCCCTCTGCCAGACGGGAGCGCAGGGCTTCGTAGCTGAACACGCCCTTATACTTGTCCTCGATGCACTGTGGCGTGCCGCCCATGAGAAAGCCGATGTATTTCGCCTTGCCCTGGAGCACGTCATTGTACATGGTGAGGATTTTTTCGTAATTGTTTGCCCGTGTAACAGAATTCGGTATTTTGAATATATTCACAAGCTCGTCGATGATGACCAGCAGGCCCTTATAGCCCGCCCCCACCAGGAACGCCGCGAAAAGCTTCAGGAAATCGTACCAGGTCTCGTCGTTTACGATGAAATTGATTCCCAGTTCCTCTTTGGACTCCCTGCGGGAAGGATATTCTCCCCGAAACCACCGCAGGACGTTGGACTTCAGGGCGGCATCGTCCTCCTTGTACGCCTTCCAGTAAAGGGCCACCGCCCTGGCAAACTCGAAGCCGTTCACCATTCCTTCCAGGGAACCGGCCACCGCATAAATCTGCCTTTCCACCTCCGCCTCAAAGGCTTCCCCTTCCAGTCCTGAAGCGGTCCTCACCGCCGTCTGGATGCCGGAAATCCATTTCTCCAATATAAGCGGCAGCGCGCCGCCGTCGGGCTTTGATTTGGTGGAAAGATTCTGGATCAGTTCCTTGTAGGTGGCAAGCCCCTGCCCCTTCGTCCCCGCGAAACGCCGCTCCGGTGACAGGTCCGCGTCCACCACCGCAAAGCCCCTGGCAGTGGAATGGTTCCGGATGGTCTGCAGCAGGAAGCTTTTGCCGCTGCCGTACTTGCCCACGATGAAGCGGAAGGACGCGCCGCCCTCCTCAATCATGTCGATGTCGTGAAGTATGGCGGAAATTTCCCGGGTACGGCCTACCGTAATGTATTCCAGACCCGCCCTGGGCACCACGCCGCCTTTCAGGGCGTTGATTAAAATATTTGCAATTCTCGCAGGTACCTGTCTGTCCATATGGCTTTCCTCATTTCTTTAAATCCTGTACCAAAACGTAAGTTCGAACTTACTAATTTGTTTTATTGATATCTTTGAAGTACACTTTGCTTCTGTTTCCTTTTTCTGAATCCAACGGTATCCTATTTCCCGCCGCCCATCCTGACCCGGACATATCTGAACAGAAATCATGACGAATGCGCAGAATTTCGTTACCAGTCACCTGCCCGGGATATGCCGGAACCAGAGCTTTGCCGAAAAACGCAGAATTTCGTTGTTAAACGCCCAACACCGGCACACATGCCTCCAAAACCGCGAAAGTAATGTCGCATTTTACATTCGTTTCTTTCCGCCAGTACGGCTCCCTGCCCGCAATCTGTCGAAAGGCTTTCAGGGCCTTCTCCGGAATCCGCTCCGGGAGAATCTCTCTCCAACCAGTCTGCCAGAAGCTCGTAAGCTGAAGCATTCTGCCTGGCCCATTCGGGAAGCCCGGTGATGTCCCTCAGCCAGAACCCGAATTGAAAAGGGTACGGGCTCTCCAGAATTCCCCCAAGCCCCTCCTCATCCAGTGCGCCAAGGGCCTGCCAGTTGAAATTGAAGGGGCCCACAAAACCGCTGCCGTATTCCTTCGGCTTCCGGAATGTAATGTACTCATCGCAGTCTTTCATAATCCGGTATCCATGCCTGACAGCCGACTTCAGCATCTGCAGATTCTCTTCACTGCGCCAGCTTTGGGTGTTTGCCAACAGGCTGATGTGATTCACCCCCAGAAACCTGGCGCCTGGTTTATAGTATCTCTCCCTTTTTTCTGACGGAAGAGCTTTTCCCTGCCGGGAAGGATTTCTCCTGACGGAAAAATCTTCCAGGGAATGATACTGCAAAACCGCCCTCATATGCTCCAGGGAAAAAGCGATTTCTTCCTGCAGAACCGGAATATCCTCCTCCGCTCCCGTCCATGACAGAATGCCTGCCGTCACCGCCCGGTTGCCGCCCCTGCCGTCCGCATCCAGGGCTTCCCCGCCCCGGAACCAGTTTTTGTGCTGTTCTGCAATCTCCGGCGTCACAAGAGCGTTAACTGCCCTCTGAATACAGGGCTGCGACGCCTCCACCCCGAGATTCAGCAGACCCCGGATATGGCAGTCCATTCCGTCATTGCCATGAAGCTCGTGTCCGAACCAACCATCGGTATGCTGCGCCTGCAGATGCTTCTGCACATTGGGCTGCCCCAGGACTTCCTCCTGCAACTTTTTCATAAAGGGCTCCTGGTTTGATGCACCCAGCATGTCCCGATGAACCTGGTGACGGATGCCCGCACAGACATTTTCCAGGAGAAAATCCATTTGTTTCTGAAAATCATATGCCATAAAGACAGGCTCCTTTCTTTCCTGCTAATATATTGAACTTTCTTTTTCCTCCCAATGTTCAAGCTCATCAGCCGGATAGGCTTTCGTCCAGTGATATGGCTGTAATTCCTTTAATTCCACAAATCGAACTCTTTCCTCTTCAGTAGTAACCGCCACTTGTACATCTTCACCCCAATATCGCAGTCTCTCCTGGCAAATACCACATGGTGATAATACTCTATATGGGGAACTTTCGTCATCACGAATAAGGCACATACAATGCGTGACTTTTTCATTATATTTGTGGGCTTCAAGCATAGCTCCCAGTTCAATACAAACAACCGCAGATGCATTGGCGGTTTCAATTGAAACACTTGTATAATAACTCCCCCTGGATGTATGAACAACGCCGGCTCCGCCCCAGCCAACAGGATATCTCTTTTCTATCAGTTCCACTGCTCTCCGGTACATCTCATTTTCTATCTCGTAATATCTCATAAAAACCTCCTCGCCTGCCACTCGCAATTTCTTTATACTCACGACAGAAAACATTTGCCAACGTAAATGTATAACGAGTTGACCGCACCTGCGCTGTAAGGCAGGCACCTGGCAAATGAATGCGCTCACGAGTATAGTTCAGCTTTCCGTCCAGGTTCTGCTTATAAAGAAGAAAGCCTGAGAGCTGCAATAATTTCTTCCCCGTCCATGTCCCCGGTCTCCTCGAATCCAAAAGAATGATAAAGTTCCTTCGCAATTTCGTTTTCCGGCTCGTAGGACAGCCAGCAGTATTCCGCGTCCCCGCAGGGTTTTGTCCGAATGAAGTCCAGTGCAAGCTTTATTGCTTCCCTCCCATAACCGCGATGCTGATAGCGCTTATCTATCATCAGCCGCCAGAGATTGTAATTATGGTAGGCAATCTCCGGCGCATCCTCCCAGTAGTCATCCACGCCATAGCCGATCATGCAGAAGCCTACCGGCAAGTCGTCATCATAAATCCCAAAGGGATAAGCCTGCCCGCCTCCTGTAATGGTGGTGTATGCTTCGATTATACTGGTTTTATTCTCCGCCACAAAGTTCGCCTGTTCCTCTTTGACACTTAATTTTACAATATCCCAAACATTTTTTCCATTTATTTTTTCGATTCTCAACATTTATGTTACCTCTTTTCCGGAAATGGGCAGGGATTGAAAGCGCATCTGTGTCCTCCATGGCAAGTCTTTCGTTGGTATTGTTGCTTGTGCCTCTGTTTATTCTGGGGGAGCCTGAATGAACTCTATGAATGAAATATCGTGAAAAGGAAGCGTCAAATTACAACGCATCCAACATTCTTCTTACGTCTTCCAGATAGTCTTCATAGACCTCGAATTCATTGTCCAACAGCCCGTCGCCCACCGCGTCGGATGCCTTGTCGTTGATGCCCTCTGCCAGAACCTCCAACATGATGCCCTGTTCGTCGGCAAACTGCTTTAAGTCCGCTTTATCGTTCAAAATGATGCGTAATGTCTGCCGCTCTGTATCGGTCAGGGCTTCTTTCAAAATGTTCCATTCGTCTCCGGGCTCTGATGCTGCATTCATACCGTTTCCAATCTGATGCGCAGCATTCCATGCCTCCATGCTGTCGGGCCATGCTGTGCACTGTGATTCTGCTTTCTCTGATAATACTGCGTGCTGCGATTCACCTTTCTCTGATGGTACTGTGCATTGCAATTCCGATTTCTTCTGCAGTGTTGAGTGTTGAATCTCTCCTTTCCCTGACACCGCTGTATACTGAACAGTTTCTTCCTTTAATAATGCAGCAGATTCTTTCTCGACAAAATCTGACTTTGAAGAAGCCTTAATTTCCTTTTCTGCTGTCGGATTCAGGATATCGTTCCGGAGTTGGGTGCCTTCTTCCGCCTGCCCGGTTTTCAACCCCGTCCCCGTTTTTCCCGAATCGAAGTCCCTTTCCTCCGACACAGGGAATGTCTCCCCCGCTCCAATGACACCTTCCCCCGGCACAGGCAGCCTTCGCCCCGAATCGCTTCCTCCTTCCGGCACAGTCAACTTCTCCTGAATCACATAGGCTTCCTGCCGGATTTTTTCCAACGCCCCGGGATTTACCCGGACTACCGTTTTGGTTTCCTCCCTGTAGAATGCCGTTACCGCATCCGAAATGACGGTTTCCAGGCAGATTCCCGCTTTTTTCAGCTCATCCGCCATCACTGGGCTGAGCATATCCGGATTCGCGGTCAGTTTATGCTTGTATTTCGTCACTTTCCGCAGCACGGACTCCATCCGTTTCAGACAATAGCCCATCAGCCGCTTCCCGCTGTCCGTGGTAATCACCGAACTGAAAGTCCACTGGTTTCCGCGGCACACATAGATTTCTTTTCGGGAAAGCATCACCTGCCTGTCCGCCTGCTGTCCCGCAGGGTAAAACAGAGCGCCCTCGAACGGGGTCCAGGGCGCCATCTTTCTGGCAGGCTGAAACAGAAAATCATCCAGTTCAAAACCGCCTTCCGCAAACGCTCTCTGCAGCCGCTCAAAGGTATATAAAAAACACCTCCTGATGAGATCCTCTCTTTCTGTAAAAAAGGCTGATTTTTTGATATCATATTTCGATCGGCCGCAATACAGTTCAAAAAGATTCTCCTCCTCTGACAGCTCCGGATAATAAGCACCCGGGACATTCTTCTCCGCAAAATCCTGAGAGCGTTCATTCAGCCCATAATAAATATAATAATCCTTCAGCCATCTTGACATATATTTATCTACTGACTTATCATACACCCGGAAAGCATCCCAGAAAAAAACAAGCTGTTCCGCCCCCTCCTCCGGGCTGTCCACTCCGATATTGTTCAGCAGTTCATAGATATACAAAAAAGCGTACGACAGGGAAACATGCTCCACTCTCCCTTCCCGCACCGCGCTCCGCCAGGTGAAAAAAGTCCGCAGCTGCTCATAGCCCATCATCTGATAGTTCGGATAATAGGAGGAATACGGGACTACCTTCTCGTATGCATCCTGAAAATCCTTCATGAACATTCCCTGCCGGTAAAACAGCCTGGAATTTTCCCGCTGCATTTTCTGGTTATAGAAATGGGAACTCCTGAAATTAAGATACCTGCTCTCCCTGGCAATGTCACGCATTTGATTAAACATTTGGCGAACCGGATCTTCCTCCCGAAGCCTGATGCTTTCCGGGTTCAGGTGCTGAGCGGCTCCCTGTTTCCACGTCTCCGCCTCGGTCTGCTGAGCGGCTTCCCGTTTCCACATTTCCGTTTCCGTCTGCTGCCCGGCTCCCCATTTCCACGTCTCTGGTTCCGTCTGCTGTCCGGCTCCCCATTTCCACGTCTCCGGCTCTCTCTGCTGAGCGGCTTCCTGTTTCCACGTCTCCGGCTCCGTCTGCTGTCCCTTTATTCTCCCCGTCCCTGCAGACTTCAGCGCTTTTACGCCCGTTTCCTTTCCCTCCTCCGCCGAACTCCTGACCGAAGAGCCGGAAATAGAGAAAGACCCCTGCCCCGGAACAGCTCCCCCATCCGGCTCCGTACCATACTCTATCTCATAGTAGGGAGCTTCCTCAAAAGAGAGAAGCTCCCTGACCCTGCCCTGGGAAAGCGGCTGCGGGACAGTCTCTTCCCGGCTTTTCTGATTTTGTATCTCTTCAAAAATCTCGAATGCCTCATATTCTTTGCCGTATTTTCCCATAACCCCCATAATCTCCCGCTGCCAACCTGTCCATTTTAGAAACACTTAAGAATTGTCAAAAAGCAACTGCTCAATCCGCTCCTTTTTCCGCTGTTTTCACAAGTCCAACCGCATTTCAATTTCGTCACGGTTCATTTCACCTGTGGGACAAAAGCCCAGTTTTTCATACACATGCTTCGCCGCCGCATTTCCAGGAGCACAGTCCAGGATCAGAAAATCATATTTTCCGGAATCCCGGGCCATCTGGATGAGCAGTTTGACCGCCTGTGTGCCGTATCCTTTGTTCTGGTACTCCGCCGGAAACATAATACGCCATAATACAAGGCATCTTGCCTCCGCGTCCTCGTCCAGCATCATAAAACCTACAGGTGTGTCGTCCTGATAAACGGCAAAAGGCCACACATCCCCTGCTTCCCTGTACAACCATGCCTGGGCGCTGTTCCTTACTTGCCGCATTCCTTTCGAAACCAGGCATCTCCCTTTCCTCACCCGATCAAAACCTGCTTGCCCCGGAACGCAAAACCGTACTTTCTGATTCGGTCTGCCGGTATTCCTTTCGCCTCAAGGGCCGCGGCATACTGCATTTCCTCAATCTGCTTCAGGGCAGAGCGTACCGTATCCTCCAGAGTCTTTTCTCCGTCCTCCTCATCAAGAACCTTGAATTCGATAAGAATTGCATCTCCATTTTGCTTCCCATCAACTCCATCCCTGGAGCCATGTTCTGCAAAAATTTCCTGACAAGGCTCTAAAAGCACGTCATAACGCCCCAACCCGCTTTCCCGGTTTGAAGTGACCGTATAACGCCCTCTTAAGTCTACCAACAGCCCCAGAACAAACCCATGGTAAAACCGCTCCGGCTCCGTCTGCTCCGAAGGCTTATTCCCGCTGTCAAAGAAGCTGAAAGTCTCCAGAGCCACCCGGTTCATATAGTGGTTCATCTCCCGCAAATTCCCCTTCAGCAGCGCTTTCACAAATCCATTGTACGCCGGCGTGTACTCCATAAACCAGTCGTCGATCATGTGCTCGAACATCAGCCGGACTTCCCTGTTGGTCAGCGCCAAGTCATACTCTGTCTTCCCCGTCCGCTCGTTGAAGGTTACCTGCTCCGCCCTGAGGTAACCGGTTGCCAGAAGCAGGCTCCAGACGGCGCTCTCTCTGTAGTCAAGCTGACTGAAGACAATCTGCTCGTCAATTATGGTGTGATAGACCTTTCCCTGAAGCAGATCCTCCATAACCATTTTCACATCCGGATTTCCCTCCCGGATTAACTTTCCTGCCAAACTGTTGGAACTGGTGTTTGCCCAGTAGGTTGACAGTTTTTTCTTATTCAGGAAATTAATAATTGACCATGGATTATAGATGTCTCTTCTTTTTCCGAAGATAAAGCCGTCATACCACTTTTTCACATCGGCTTTCCTGTCGTCCAACCCGCATTCCTCCAATGCGGCAAACACTTCCTCCTCCGTAAAGCCGAATGAATCGGCATATTTATCAGAAGCAGTAGTCACCACCTCCAGATTATTCAGATCCGAAAAAATCGACTCCTTGCTGACCCTTGTAATACCAGTTAATAATGCCCTGTCAAGGTATGGATTTGTTTTAAAAGTGGCATTAAACATCCCCTTGATGAATTCCACTATCTCCTTCCAGTACCCATGCACATAGGCCTCCTGCATTGGCGTATCATACTCGTCCAAAAGAACGAGCACCTTCTTCCCGTAATAGCGATACAAATAATTCGATAGTGCATTGATTGAGTTGGCGGCCTGATAATACTCCATTTCCGGTGAAACCTTCAGATACGCTTCCGTTTCTCTTTCATCTAATAAACCACTGTCTAATAAATAATTATATTTGCTGTAAACTTCCGCAATAATCTGGCAGATCTGCTTCTTTGCCTGGGAAAAGCTGCTCTCCTTCACCTTTGCAAAGGAAAGGCTGATAACCGGAAACGTACCCTGCAGCTTCCTGTATTTATAATCTCCGTCAGGAGATTTTTCTCCGTCAGGAGATTTTTCTCCGCCAGGAGATTTTTCCCCGTCAGGAGACTCTTCTCCACCGGGGAATATTCCCCTGTCAGAAACATTTCTCCCGCTATTTTTTTCTTCATCACAAGCCATTTCCCCGCCCTGCGCTTTTTCCTCCCAGATAGAAAGCCCCTCAAACAGCTCCCCTCTGCCCGCATATTCCAGGCTGAAAAACTGCTCCACCATGCTCATGTTCAGCGTCTTGCCGAAACGCCTGGGACGCGTAATCAGGGTGACGGCATCCCCGTTTTCCCACCATTCCCTGATAAACCTCGTCTTGTCAATATAGAAATAGTTATTCTGTATCACCTGGCTGAAATCCTGATGCCCGATTGCCACAATCCTTGCCATACCAAACCTCCCTTTTTTGCCCATACCCACACATTTATACATATCAAAAGACCGAAAACATCCGAAAACCGAAAATCCCCCGTTTCCACGGCCCCTGCATCCCTTACATATTCTCTTCCCACCAGGACTCCCTCTTCAGATAACGCTCCAGAATATCAAAGCGCCTGAAGGCCGCCATGGTTCGTCTGTCGATTTTAGCCAGGTCATCCTGCCCGAAATAATTTAATGGAACTTCCCCGGTTAATATACAAAACACATTTGATCGTATTCACGACCTTTTCGCATTCGCCGGGAAATGGCTGTCCACATCCAGTTATCTGGAGTATTTAGCCTGAAACAGCACGACGTTTAACTGGGGATCCTGGGCTTCCAGTATTTTACTGATTCCCTGGTCAATGATCTGCTTTGCCACGCCCATTCCCATACCGCCCTGGTTTGCCCGGTTTCAGGAACCCTCGTTATTCTTCACCGCCTGATAGATCCATTATACTGAAAAGCCCCCTGTTGTGCAAGGGGCTTCTGTTCAGAATATATTTCATTCAATTTTTGGAAACAATTTTCTTCCTGCGTTTACTGCCTTCTCCTGAAGAACGCTTTTACGGCCAGGCGACAAATAGCAAACTGATATTTTTACTGTTGCACCCGCCTGTAGTTTTTTGATAATTAATTGCAGGATGATCTTATTATCCAAAAAACACCTCTCTATCAGCAGACCCTTGCCTTGTATTCTACCACTTCTTTGACAAACGAAAAATCCGCATATTCTACCTTGAAACAAGGAACCTTTGAAAGCTTCTTAAATCCCTGGATATAAGGGGATCTTAATGGGTATTGCGTAATTGTTGATTTTATAAGCCTGAAAAAAGCGTCCTCTGGACTAATAGGATAAACTGCATTCCTTTCTTCGCTTCTTTCTATAAAGAAAATACCTCCGATCTGCGTCGGCAATGTCGCTACGTTTTGCGGCATATAGACATACTTATTGAAAGAAAAATAATCGACATGTCGATATTCCAATGAAATATTATTTTGCTCTAATACCTTCATGCCCCCTTCCCGTAAATGAAAGGGGCGTAAACAAGGGGCTATCGTTCCTTTCCTATAATCTGCCAATATACAGTCTTCGGTGATATACTTATATCCCGATATTACCAGATATGCAGCTAAGGTTGTTTTTCCTTTGCCTGTCGAACCCAGGAATAGAAATGCCTTATTATTTACCGCAATCGCAGAGCCATGCAAGGCCAGTATATCCTCTGTAAAAAAGGGGTATTCGAACAAAATACCCTTGACAAAACGGATCGGATCCTTATAAATAGACGTCTTACCATGAAACGATCCCTTATATTCCCCCTCGCTTATCTGGTATACATACAAATCAACACATTCTCGCACAGGCTCACATTTAATCAGCCCGCAATAACATATTTCCAATACATTTATCAAATCAGGGCAATCCGTCACAATACAATAATCATATTTTCTGCCCGGCATCGAAAGATACCGCTTCATCATCTCCACTTTTACTTTCCTCCATTTATCGATACCATTTGCGCTGTATTTCAAACATCTGCGCGTACAGCCCGTTTAGCCGCATTAACGCTTCATGGCTCCCGTCTTCCTGTACCTGTCCATCCTTCATTACTATCACACGCTCCGCAAAACGCGCAAAGCCCAACCGGTGGGAAGTAAACAGCACTGTCCGCTCCCCTGCCAATTTAAAAATCAATTTATAGATATCGATCTCCGCCAATGGGTCAAGGTATGCCGCCGGTTCATCCAATATCCATAATTCCGCCCTTTCATCCGCCAGGAGCCGCCCAACCGCAAGGCGCTGCCACTGCCCCTTGGACAGCTCCACGCCATTGTCCAACTGACCCAATTTGGTATCATAACCCTGTTCCAGGGACATGACATAATCATATAGCCCTACCTGCTTCAGGATCCGTTCCAGCCTGTCCTGCTGCAATGGATTCCCGTTGCACCCCAGCTCAATATTCTCCCTGACCGTAAGTTCATATTCAATGAAATCCTGCAGCACCGCAGCACAGATCGGTGCCTCCCTGTCACAGGTACCCTCGTAAGAAGTGAGCAGCCCCATAATAATAGACATCAGCGTTGTTTTCCCGCATCCGTTCTCCCCCACGATGGCGATTTTTTCGCCCTGCCTGACTTTCAGCTCTATGCCCCTTAATGCCGGATTTTCTGCCTGGGGATAACGATACCTCAGGTTTCGCACCAGGATTGCCGCCTCTCCCTCCACTGCGGAATCCGGCAGTCCCCTGTACTGTTCCTCCTGCCATTCCAATACTTCATAATAATCGGAGACAATCCGAATGAATTCATTATTGTTCAGAAGGAACAGAGTAAAACTCTTCAGATTCTCGAACATGCTGCCCAGCAAGGCAATCACCATGGTAAAATAGCCAATCTCGCATCCCCCTTCCGCCGCCCGCTTCCCCAGCATAAGCGCCGCTATCAAAAATGCCACAATGAACAGAAGGTTTCCTACAATCTCCGTGACCTCTGTCAGTGCATTCAGCTTCAGGTAACTGCGTCGCGCCGCCCTGTTATAGTGCAGGAAACAACCTGAAAAATAGGAGTAAGATCCCTGGGTCTGGATATTCTGCTGGTTTACACGGGAACTGAATATCTCCTTAAAGTAATTATTGCGGCGCGTTTTGGGATGTACATGCTTACGCCAATAATCCAACTGCTTATCGGATACAATGCCACACAGGAATCCGCAGATAAAGACGGAAGAAATCAGCACCAATGTAAATAGTACTCCCATTTCAGACAGCATAACGCAGTAAACAACCAGCATACAAACAACCCGGATTATTTTCATGGCACCATATACAGCGTTGGTATAATTTTCCACTGCCTGTCCCGCGATGTTGATCTTCTCATAGGTTTCCTGCCTCTCATAGTACTCATAAGAAATGGATGCCAGCTTTTGGGTAAGCCTCTCTTTAATCCTCGCCCTGACCGCATCGTCATATTTTTCAGAAATAACATAATATATACTGTTTGCCAGCTTAAAAAACAGAAGTAATGCCAAAAAAGCCAGGCTTCCCAAAATCAGGCGTTCGGCTTCCTTCCCCGCCCCCAGTAAAGCCGCCTCGTTTGTCACGAATTCCAAAAATTTAAGCTCTGTAAAAACTGCCGCCATGGAGGAATTATACAATAAGATAATCACAAGGGCCGCTCTCCAGTCCTGCCTCCATAAATCACCAAGGACTTTCCACTCTACCCGGAAGAATTTCGTTAAAGTTACTTTCTTTTTCATATGCTTTCTTCCTCCTGGTACAATTCCCTCTGCTTCTCAAAAAGCTCCCAGTAATACCCTTTCCGGAAAAGAAGATCCTCATGGCTTCCAGACTCTATGATTTTTCCCCCTCTCATCATGATGATCCGGTCTGCCAGGCGGGCAAACGCAATCCTGTGGGATATCAGAACCGCCGTCCTCCCCTGCAGCTGCCCCCTGATGCTCTCCAGGAATTGATTCTCCCGGATGGAATCCACCGAAGCGCTAGGTTCGTCCAGCAGCATAATTTCCGGCTCCCCCATATAGGCAGAGGCCAAGATGACCCGCTGCCATTCCCCGCCGGACAGGTTCGTCCCGGTTTCCTCATATTCCTTCCCCAAGATGGTGTCCTCCCCCTGCCCAAGGCCTGCGACCAGCCCCTTCAGGTCTGCCATGCGGTAAGCATTCTGCCGTGCTTCCTCCTGATCCATCATTTCCACCCTCCCAATCCCCACATGGTCCTTCAATGAAACCGAAAATCTGGAATATTCCTGGGGAAGGTTCCCGAAATAGGGAAACAATTCCCCCTTACCCGGCCCCACCTCTTTTCCATTCAGGAGAACCCTGCCCTCCTGTGGCGCCAGGCTTCCGTTCATCAATTTTGACAGCGTAGTTTTTCCGCTTCCATTGTATCCCAGGATACTGATAATTTCTCCTCTTTTTACCGTCAACGAAACGTGATCCACTGCCTTCCGCTCCCCATTGGGGTACGTGTAGGAGACATCCTGCAGTTCAAGGGATGAAAAAGCGCCAAAGTTCAGTTCCCGTCCCTTTGCCTGGGCTTTCTTCAGATCCCGAATCTCGTCCTCTGTAATCGGATGGACAAAGTCGTAATAATCCTCCAGGTATTTTGTGTCCTTATATGCACCCTGTACAAGATTCCGCATCAGACCGTCCATCTGGTTTCCACAGGTATTCACCAGACCAAACAGCATGATAAAGGTACCGATGTCATACCGCCCTTTCATGGCTCCCGAAAACAGAAGCAGCACGGCAGGTATCCGCACATATAGCAGAAACCTGGACTGCCTGTTCTGCAGCTTCACCCTGCGAATGTTCAATTCCAGGCTCTCCTGCCGCAATAACTGGTATACCTTTCGCCATTTTTCTATCAGGTATCCTGCCAGCTGGTAAATGCGGATCTCCTTCGCACTTTCCCGCCCAGTAAGCAACTTGTGAAAATATTCCTCCCGCCTCTGGTTTCTGGCCTGCTTCCGGTCAAGCTCATATTCCCTTCTGAACAGATACCTGTTCAGCCCAAAGGACAGTCCTCCAATCAGCAGCACATAGAAAATGAGATGTGGCTCATAAATAATAAACAGCACCAGCGTCCCGATAATGCTTCCCACATACCCGAATAACAAATCGCAAATGCACTGAATATAACTGTTGATATTCGGAATATGCCTGCTCACCAGGACGAACCGATCCATAAAATCAGCCCGGAAGAACTGTTCCTGTGGCAGCTTGCTGCATTTCCATGTGAAGAGATTCCTAAAAAAACCGTCCACTTGGAAGCGTAAAAAATTCGTCCCATATGCCCCCAGAAAACCACTGGTTCTTTCCACAAAATATAAGGCAAGGTAGAGAACCACTATCCCAATGAATGCACGGCTTAAACCCCCTTACCCATATCCTCTGTCAGCTGGTTTATCATTGACCTGTTGACAAGGGATACCAATAACTGAAGCAGCGTCATCGCTACCTGAATGGCAACATACGTCGCTATATAAGGAAAGCAATGCCGCAGGGCTTCTTTCAGTACCCAGGTGACCTTGCCTCTCGTTGTACAGCTTTCTGCATTTTGATCCATGGTCGATTTTCCTCCAATAGCTGATTTGAGATCATCCTGATTCAGGTATCGAAATACTCCAGATCTATAAACTCCTGGTTAACCAGACATTTCTTCAACTGCATTTTTAACAAAGGAAAGATCTGCATACTCCAATATATAACATGGCAATGTTGAAAGGCGCTTAAATTCCCTGATATAAGGATGCCTTAATGAATATTGTATAATTGTTGACTTTATAAGTCTGAAAAAAGCATCCTCCGCCTTTATCGCAGATACCTTATTCCGGTTCATGCTTCTTTTTATAAAAAATATACTGCCAATTTGCTGCGGCACATTTTGACAATTTTGAGGTATATATATGTATCTTTTAAAGCTAAAATAATCAACATAACGCAAAGGAACAAAAACACCATTATTCTCCAATATTTCCACCCCGCCGTTCCGTAGATAAAGAGGATTTGGATAAGGGTTCACCACATCTTGCTCATAATCAATCAATATGCAATCCTCAGCCATATAATTAAAGCCTTTATTAATTAAATAGGACGCCAATGTTGTTTTTCCAGCCTCTGTTTCCCCAAGAAAAAGATATGCCTTTCCCAGTACTTCAACTACAGCACCATGCATTGCCAATATATTCTCCTCAAAGAACGGATTTTCAAAGATTATATTATTAACAAAAGATATGGGATCTTTTATCTCTTCTACTTTTCCCCGAAAGAAAGCTTTATATTTATCCTCATTTACCTGATAAATCCCCACTTCTACGATTTGCCGTACTGGATCATGCTTTAAAAACCCATAATATATTATCTCCAACACTTTGATTATTTCAAAAAAATTGGTTACTATGCAATAGTCATATCTCCTATTAGGCATTGAAAGAAACCGTTTATATTCTCCATTTCCAAACATTGCCATTTCCTTCACCTTTAAAATAGCAACAGATGCCTATAATGCATTGATATTTTTTTCTTATCATTAAGTAAGTGCGACAAAACAGTATCAAGCATGCACTCTTCAATAAATTTCTCTAGTTCTTCATTTGTATACTCATTTTCTTCTGCCAATTTTAATATAAATTTCTTTAATGAACTTTGACATTTATTGTAATTCTCACACAACATTTTATTGGACACTTTAACCCCCACTCATGAACTGCACTTCTAAATATGGTTATAAGAAGCTGGTCTCATCTTTCATAATATGTAATTTACTTTAATCTATACTCCCAGAAAACACAATACGACAAATTAGTTGATAAGATAAACTAATTTGTCGTATTGTGTTCCGTCTGGATACATTATACAAGGTTAGGTATATTTACAAATAATTAAATTTTACAAAGAAAGGTGAAGCTTGATGAAACGTAAAAAACTGCACGTCAAAACAACTGTATCCATGTTAGCACTCATGCTCACATTATCCCTTGGAGCCGTTCCTCCGCCCCCGAAATTTCCTCCCATTGAGGAAGAGATTCCGACGACGGATGATGGGAACGGCATCAGCCCATTAACAGATTTGGATGATGCTACAACAAAAATTCAACAATAATTAATTGGATTATGACAAATATTTAGATTCTCGTTCTGTCAAAAAAGTCTTCATAGAAGAATCATACATATACCCTGACATCAATTCACTTATACGAAAGGCTTTTTCCCATATTTGCCGGAAGGATACATATTCTTCCGGCTTTTCCCCTGCGATTTCATATGCATTCCACGCAATATGATAAAACAGATCCTGCGCGCTACTAATCTTAAAGAGCAAAAGTAATTTCTCTATTATGCTTTCTCCCATCTCAACGGTATTGTCAATACTGTGAATATTGCTTAAATAATTATCATAATTTTGATATGCAATATCAAAACCATAATGATAAATACCCGTCCTGAAACTATTCTGATCAATGGAAAACAGAACCGCCTCAAGCCACTTCTTCGCTTCATCCAAATTGCCAAGCCTGCGGTAGAAGCTGCCTATATTGCTCGCAATCATGATCTCCTCCCGCTGGTAAACCCACCATTTCATATCCTTCCCTTCAAAATCAGGCACCGTGCACCGCAGCGCTTCCAGCAGTATCTCCAGACACTCCTGCAAATCGCCCCCCTTTTTCTGCTTCAGGACAGCTTCAAAAAACAAAAGCTCCTGCCTTACCCTGGGAGAATCCGGATTTACCGCATGCCGGAATTTCTCAATCTCCCATTCCGCCAAATCCCATTTTCGACATTCCATCAATGTACTGATCAGCTGCCGCTGCTCCAGAACCTCCAAGGAATCAGTTTCCAACAGAGGCATATTCCACCCTCCAAATTTTCCATACTGCTTCACCAGCCTGTCGTAATTGCTATAAGAAGGTTTGTGAAGTCCCTTTTCTATCCTCTCCAGCTGCCTGGACGTCATTATAAGCTCATCGCCGTCATAGACAGCATTTTCACGAGATTTGCCGTAACATTTCCGGAGCATTTTCAGCGTCATCCCTGCATCCCTGATATTGTCCACAGAGATCCCCTGCCATATCCGATACCCGGGATAGTCAAACCACTCATAAATATCCAGGAACATTTTCCGGAAACCCTTAATCTGATCCAAATATTCCGGTCTGTCAAACAGGGTGGCTTCAAATTCGTACAGGCAGTCCAGAAGCGGCAATACATAGCAGTGACAGCCGTTCCTGCGCAACAATTCCAGGGCTTCCCAGCCCTTTTCGGGAAGCCCTGCTTCCCAACCTTTAGAAGCACTCCCCGCCCCTCTGGCGGCCATGTCTTCCAAGGAAATATCCTGGTTTGGCGAAAGTTCCCCTAACGCATCTGATACAGAAGCCATGCGGATTCCCAGAACAGCTGCCTGGGGCAGCACCATTACCATTACACGTTCCCTCCAGCAATGCTGCCCGGGATATTCCCACACTGCCTGCCATAACTGCCATGCTTCCTCCCTGCGGCTGTTCTGAAACAATGCAGCGCTTACCAGCAGGACAGCATCCAGCTCCCCTGGCGAAAGGCAGAGCGATTCCATGCCTTGTTTCCAGCCGTCCGGGACGGTGCAGTCCACCGCCTGTATGGCAGTATCCAGGATAACCTTCGAATCCTCCCTCCCCGATGTTCTCTGCCGTTCCAGCATCAGGATAACCTCCGCCTTCAGCAGGAACTGTTCTTCCAGTGGCTCCCTTTTTTTGTACTTTTGCCTGTAGTCATCTATTGCGGCAGCAGCTTCTTCCGGCTGTCCCGGCACCAGCAGGCAAATATCCTCCCGCTGCCGCCACCGTTCCAGGTCTTCCCCTGATGCCAGCGATTCGAAATATTCCGGCGGGATTCCCATCCGCAGCATCAGTGTATCTCCCTCCACCTTCGTCCACTGCACGATGCCTTTTTCCACCTTGTCCAGCATGGTCCGGCTCATGATGCCGGCGGATAATTTCTCCAGTGTCAGTTTCCGCTTTTTCCTTTCAGCCCCAATGGCTCTGCCATATGCCTGATTGTATTTCTGTATGAATTCTTGTTCTCTGATCTTTTTCATTCCCCTGTCCTCTCCGCTTTTATTCACTACACACATCCGCACATATGGAATCAGAAGTTCAATGCATTTATGGTTATAAAATTATAACATGCCACGCCCCTTCCTACAATTACTTTGTTCCGGCTGTCCTCCCCCGCTCCTGCCGTCCGCCCCGTATGACAAAGACGGCACCGTTCCCCAATAGGGAACCGCACCGCCTTTGTTCAAAGAGCCGCTTCGGAAAACAGAATATTCTATATCATTTTACAGCATCATCTTACAGCCTGAAAGCGCCTCACACTGTCAGGACCCGCAGGACTTATAATTCTTCAGCCCGAACCTGTAAAACCAATAGGAAGGCGCCACAAACAGCAGGGAAACCACCGGCGACACCATGTACCACACCCCGCTTTCCCGGTCCAGCAGATACAACAGCGGATAATACTGCACCAGCGCCAGGGGAATCCCAAAGGTAAGCACCTTCAGCGCCACATCCCCGTAGACGGAAAAAGGATATTTCCCGAAATCCCGCATCCCGTAGGTAAAAATATCCAGGAAATTCAGATTCTGTATGGTAAAAAAAGACACCGCCGCCACCAACAAAAACAGACAGAAAAAGAGCACGCTTCCGCAGGCCACCATCATGGCAAACACAAAAACCTTCTTCCCGTCCCACACAACCCCGCTGGCCGGCACCGTGATGCACAGTACGATAACCGCCTGCAGCAAAATCCCCAGTCTGGCAAAATCCATGTTGGGCATAATGATCTGCAAAAGGATGCTCCTGGGCCGCACCAGGATCCGGTCCAGGCTCCCCTCCCGGATCAGATCCGGGAAAACCGCCAGTCCTCCCCCGAACATTTCCCCTATGGCAAAGGATATCATAATCACGGAAAAGCACAGCAGCACCTGCCCGTAAGTAAAATTGTCTACTCCGCTGATCCGATTAAAAATAAACTGTATTCCGAAAAATGTAGTGAATGCCGTCACAAACTGCCCCACCATTGTGAGCAGAAAGGATGCCTTGTACTGCATCTGGCTCTTCAGCTCCATCAAAAAATAATTCCAGTATAATCTCATTCCGATACTTCTCCCTTCTTCAACTTTTCAAGCTCAACGTCCTGCCGCAGGACAACGCCTGGCAGATATCCGATTCCGTCATTTGAAACCATCCTTTCCCGCCAGAGCCGCCACCCCCCGTTATCCGCCAAAGGACACCACCTTCCTCGTGGCCCTTCCCATGGCAAACCATCCCAGGAAAATCATGGCACACAGCCAGAACACCTGAAGCCCGATCCCCCGAAGGGCCTGGACGCCGCCTATATTTCCGCAGAAAATCTGCAGAGGCATATTCTGCATGGAACCAAAGGGAAGCAGTTCCACCACCCTGCGCAGGAAATCCGGAAAAAAGGGCAGAGGCACCACACCCCCGGAAAAAAAGGAGACAATCACCCTGACCATAATCCGTATCCCCCTCTGGGAAACAAAGTAAAACAGCGACACATACATCAGCATGGCCATAGCCACCGTCACCCCGAAGGCCAGCAGGGCGGACACCAGAAACAACCCTGCCTGGGCCGCCGAACCGGGAAGGGTCATCCCGTAAGGCTTCGGCATCAGCGCCCCCAGAATCAATACCGGCATACAATTTATCAGAGCAAAGGAAAGCCGGTTGGAGGCGGACTGGCAGAACCACCTCCCGTACAGCCCCACCGGACGGGCCAGGTCATAGGCCACCTCCCCGGTACGGATGGCGGAATAAATCTCCCCGTCCCCAAACACCACCGAGAACAGAACAAAGAAGGATTCATGGGCCCACACATAGCTCACCGTGCGGGACAGCTCCATGGGCAGGGAGTCCCCGCCCACCCTGTAGATAGCCAGGTACCCCAGTATCTCCATCATAGACCACAGAAAGCCCTTCAGGATAGCCCCCAGTACCGCCGCCCGGTACTGTAAGTTATGATTGAACCGAATCCGGAACATGGAAAAATACACTTTCAATTCAGCAGTCATAATTTGTACTCCTTATACATCTGCGCCACCATCTCCTCCGTGGTTATGTCCGAAACCGACACATCCAGAAGCTGTGTGTGGGCGGCAAAATAAGAAATCGCCCCGGGTACCGCAAGCTCCGACGGCTCAAAGCTCACCGTCATCCGCCCCTTCCCGGACTCCACCAGTTTCATCTCCTCCCGTAGAACCGGAGGCTCCCCCTGATAGGTGATCACCATGGTCTTGCGCTCCGAAATCTGCTTTTTTACATCGGAAAGCTTCCCGTCCAACAGAATCCGCCCCCTGCCGATGAACAGGATCCGCTCCGTCAGGGCCTCGATATCCTGCATGTCGTGGGTAGTCAGCACAATGGTGGTGCCCTTTCTGGCATTCAGCTCCCGGATGAATTTCCGCACGGCCAGCTTGGACACCGCGTCCAGACCTATGGTAGGCTCGTCCAGGAAGAGCACCTTCGGGTCATGAAGCAGAGAGGCCGCTATCTCGCACCGCATCCGCTGCCCCAGACTCAATGTCCTCACCGGCGTCTGGAGAATCTCCTCCAGATCCAGAAGCTCCGTCAGTTCTTTTACGTTTTTCCGGTAAATCCCTTCCTCAACCCGGTAGATGTCCCGGATCAGGTCAAAACTGTCTATCACAGGCACATCCCACCACAACTGGCTCCTCTGCCCGAACACCACGCCGATGTCCCGCACATGGGCCACCCGTTCCTTATAGGGAATCCGCCCGTCAATCCTGCACTCCCCGCCGTCCGGGGTCAGCACCCCGCACATGATCTTGATGGTAGTGCTCTTTCCCGCCCCGTTGGGCCCGATATAACCCACGCATTCCCCGTCCCGGACGGTGAAACTCACATCCTGCAGGGCATGGACGGTATTATATTCCCTGGAAAAAAAGGATTTCACCGCGTTCCCCATCCCCGACTTCCGCTTCGCCACCCGGTATGTTTTGCTTACGTCCTTAAATTCAATCATTGCTGTCGTCACCTTTCCTTTCTGAAAGCTTTTCCTGTGAAACATGCTCCTGCAGGCTGATGTCCTGCATACACAATTCCTGCGGATACCTCTCTGCAAACCACATTTCTGCATACACATCCTTGCAAACCGTTTCTGCATTCACGCCCTTGCAAATTGCTTTTCCGCGTTCACATCCTTGCAAACCACATTTCTGCATTCACGCCCTTGCAAACTGCTTTTCCGCATTCACGCCCTTGCAAACTGCATTTCTGCATCCGCTTTCCCGCGAACACATTCACGCATACACCAGTCTGCACGCATCGCTGCCCTAAAACTCCGGCGCCGGAGCCTGGTACCCTTCGGATGGCCTGTCCGAAAGCGCAGATATTCAGCATCCTGTGTAAGCCATATCGGTAAGGCAAATTACCATACGTTTGAGCGCATTACAGCCGGATGCTCCATCCCGTATGACAATCCGGGAAATTTACAATCATTATTTTAACAGTTTGTGAAAAAAAGACTAGACTTATAATTTATTTTGTGGTAAGGTATATAATTAGTACGGCCCAAAAATAATTTCTCTTTTTTCATCATGAACTTTACGTTTCACCGCACAAAAAAATCATCGTCCGATAATCCTCAGACCCCCATTTAAACCGTTCCGTATAGAATTTTCGCTTCTGTCCGTTTTCCGTATCCGCCCGCATATGCATACGATCTACAGTCATCATTGCCAAAATAATGATTTGCACAATCATTATTTTAGCATTTTGCGAAAAAAAGACTAGACTTATAATTTGTTTTGTGATAAGGTTTATAATTAGGACAGCCAAAAATAATTTCCATTTTTCCGACTTTAACCTTACGTTTTTTCGAACAAGCTTTCGTTGTCTGAATCCTACTGCCGCTACTTGAAAAATATTCTGATCGCAGACGATGATATTCCTATCAGAAATGTACTGAAAGAAACCCAAAAAAATATTGATATCAAATACAAAACGGGAATGCCTTTTTGACATCCCCGCCGCTCTTTCTTTTGTGTTATGATCTATGACGTCCCCTTCTCGCCATGAAAAGGAATCCAATACCTGCCAGAATCGCCGCAAGACCATAAACCGCCAACCATATGAATTGTATATCTCCGGTGGCCGGACTGGCCAAAGCGGTACCTCCTCCGGTATCTGAGCCATTGTTTTCCTGCCCATTGTCTCCCGCAGAGTCATTATCTCCCCTTCTCTCGATGACAACCATATAATCAGAGGCATGTGTGAAAGCAAAACCTGCGGTTCCGTTCTCCGATATCCGGCTTCTCCCCACGGTTTCCGGCCTTCCCGTCTCCCTGTTATAATAATACAGCACTGCCTCACATCCCTGGTTTTCCTTCCCCAGATTCAGGAACAGCGTTGCCGTAAATCCGAAATCCCCGTTGTGGGTCAGGCTGAACTGGCGGTATGCATTTCCTGCTGCCACATTCCGCGCCATATCCTCCGGAATCCCCCCGGAATCCTTTTTGACGGACAAATCAATGTCTCCCACCTTATCCGCGGTAATCTGTTTTCCATTTACAATCCAGGCAACACCGTCCCCCATGTCGAAGACAAGGGTGATGTCCCGTCCTTTGGCAGCATCCAGTATCTCCCCCGGAACCAGGACAGCTCCGTTCATGACAATATCCACGGTACTGTTCTGGGCGGCCTTCTCCGCAGCAGCCTTCACTGCCTCCCATCCCTTTTCTCCCGCATCATTCCGTATAAAGGGATCGCCCTTCTGGCTCCCTGTGGCAGGAATCTCTGCTGCTTCCGTGACAAACCCGCAGACAACGCATTGTCTGTGTCTTCTTCCTCCCGCTTCCGCGGTTGGCTCACTGTCCGTTATCCACTCTCCCGGAATGTGTTCACCATAGCCTGCCTTTTTACTGTTCTCAGTCACATTGCAGCCTTCGGCCACACAGTCACGCCAGTGGTACCCGCTGTTGCTCTTCCATTCTTTTGACCAACTATGGCTGTGAGCGGGCTCTGGCGCAGGCTCCCCCGTCGGCGCAGGGCTTGCCGTAGGCTCTGCTGTCGGCGCAGGGCTCGCCGTGGGCTCCGGGGTAGGCGTAGCGCCGGAATCACCGGGAATCACCTCTGTCTCCGTTATGAAACCACATTCGATACATTCTTTATGTCTGCTACCATCCTCCTCTGCTGTCGGCCCCCTGTCCACAATCCATTCTCCGGGACTATGTTCCCCATACCCCTCTTTTCCTGCATTTTCTGTAATCGTGCAGCTTCCGGCGGCGGCACAGTTGTGCCAGTGATGCGTAGCGTTGCTGCTCCACTCCCCGGACCAGTTATGGCCAACGGTTATCTGACATACGGCAGAGACATTTCCCACCCTGGCCGTAATAGCAGCCTTGCCTTCCCCTCTGGCCGTAACGACGCCGTCCGCAACCGTCGCTATGTCCTCTTTATCCGAACTCCATATGATCTCCGCCCCCGCCGGTTTTACCGTTGCGCTTAGAACGGCTGTCTCTCCGAAAGGAATGGTAAGAGACGCCTGGTCCAGGCTTACGGCATATATATTCACCTCGCCGCCGAAATTCACCGAACCTCCCTCCGCCGGAACCGTAACCTGCTCCCCTGCCACGGACACAACAGTGCCTGCGGGCAAATCAATATTTCCGTCTTCCCCTACCGTGGCCTGCTGTCCCGCCGGAAACGAAGTAATTGTCACCTCGTCGTTTATTTTCAGGCTTCCGCCCTCAGGAATCGTGATCGTCGTTCCCCGGGGAAGCGTAACACCCTGGGGAACAACCGCGTTTCCGGTTACCACAGCAATCCCCTCTCCAACAGACATGGTATTCTCCACCGCAGCAAAACTGTCGCCGTAGGTTCCGTCCACCCAGGAGCCGGATACCGCAGAACCGTCCTTTGTCCCGATCAGAATGCCGCCGCTGCCCCCTGACGCCGTAACCACGCTGTCCGTAAGAACCGCCGTTCCCGGAGAGTAGACTCCAACGTCCTGTGCGGATACCGCGTTTACCTTACTTCCGCTGACCGTAATCTGCGTCTTTCCAAAGAGTGCCGAATTTTTCCCCGATGCAGTCACGTTAGAGCCATCTACAATCTCTATAGCTCCTGCGCCAGCATATATTCCGTTAGCATTCTCCGAAGACAGCTCCGCCGTACTTCCGCTGACTGTAATATTTCCTCCCCCGGCAGCCAGAGCCCCCCCGGATACGGTTACCTTCACCTCCGAGCTGTTCCTTATGCTGATACTCCCATCCGGCGTCCAGATCCCGTCGCTTTTCCCTGACAAAGTTACCTTACTTCCGTTAATTTCAATTCCATTTCTCGTCCACAGTGCGGGATTTGCCCCTTCGGCAGTTACATTTGCACCATCTGTAATCTTAATATCGTTTCCCGTCCAGATTCCGTTGCTGTGGGCGGAAATGCTGCTTACTTCACTGCCGCTGATGACAACGCCCTGTGCCCCTTCGATAGCCGCAGCGTTTCCTTTATTATCCACGATTACCCTGGCCTGCTCCTTGGCCTCAAATACGCCTCCCGCGAGGATGCCGCAGGTATTGTCTGTCCCGTTTCCGGCATCCACATTCACGATTCCTCCGCTGACCGTGACATTTCCGGGGGAATAGATCCCATTCGCAGTATCTGACCGCACCGTTATCTCTCCGTCTGACAGGGTAATGCTTTTTTCGCCGTAAATCCCATTATGGCCTGTGGAATGGACGTTTACACTGCACCCCTGAAGGTTAACATCATCCGCCCAAATACCTGCTCCCCCCTTCTCATTCACCGCTGTTATCACACCGCCATAAGCCGTAACAGTATACCCGCCGTAGTCGCTGCCGATAGCAGGAACCCCCCCTGACCGCGCTTCCACATTTCCGCCGTGTATGGCAACCCCTGCATCAACGTCCGCGCTGTCATCTGCACCGATACCACCTGATGCAGCCACCTTTCCCATTCCGTCTGTGTCAGACTGGGCATAAATATGCAGCCTGCTTCCTGCCCGGGTTACAATCCGCCCGCAGTTTAATGTCGAACCATCCATTAAAATCAAATGGACTGTCCCCCTGACAAAAAGCGTATCCGTCAGCCCGCTTCCCGGTACGGAATTGTTGATCGAAACTTCCCCCCTGACAACATACCAGTTTTCCTGTCCGTCTGCGCCCCAATCCACATCACTGCCCTGAACTTCCGTATATGTACCGAAAGGCGCCGTTCCGTCCTGAAAGCTGCCCGCGCTTTCATCCCAATACCGGTAGGGCACATCTCCCTCCATTGCCAGGGCCTCTGCAGGCAGCATCGCCAAAAACATACATACACTCAACACAATAGATACTACCTGCTTTTTTCTTTTCTTCATCCGATTTCTTCTCCTTACTCTTGCTGCATAACAGTTCCAGACAACTGCCCCATGTCTTCCCCCTCCGGGTTCCGCCGCCGAAGCATACTGTCAGTATTACTATGCTACTATGTCCCGCTGGTTTTGGCAAGCAAAATTTACATCATTCTGTCCTCCGACATAGCCAAAAGAAAAGGCTTGTGTTATACTTTCGTTATGAAAACGCATGGAACTGTGAAGGGAGGAAATTATCCTTGAAAAATATATTGATCGTAGATGATGACATTTATATCGGCAATGCCCTGGAAGAAAGCCTCTCCAGGGAAGGCTACTCCGTCACTCGGGCTTACTCGGGGACGGAAGCCCTCCTCTGCCTGTCTGCTTCCGCGCCTGACCTCATCCTGCTGGATCTGATGCTTCCGGGCCTGAGCGGTGAAGAAGTCCTCACCCGGCTCATGGACGAAAGAAAATCCGGCGGCATCCCTGTCATTGTACTCAGCGCCAAAGCCGACATCCCCCACAAGGTAAAACTCCTCCTGGACGGCGCCGCCGATTATATTACAAAGCCATTTGATACACGGGAACTTCTCGCGCGGATTGCCGTACAGCTTCGGGATCATCACGATTCCTCGGCCTCTTCTGTCCTGATTTTCGGCGGCCTGTCCCTGAACCAGGATACCCGCATGGTCACCGTATCCGGCAGGGCAGTCCGCCTAACCCGGACCGAATATGCCATCTTAAAGCTCCTCCTGCGCAATCCCTCCCAGGTCATAACCAAGTCCCTGCTCCTGGACCGTATCAGCGAGGATACGCCGGACTGCACAGACAGCTCCCTGAAAATGCATGTCAGCAATCTGCGCCGGAAACTGCGGGAAGTCGACGGGAAAGACTATATCGAAGCCGTCTGGGGCATCGGCTTTAAAATGCGGACAGAATAAAGTGTCGGAACCATCTTCCATCTTTACGATTTCCATACTGTTTCCTTTACCGTTTTCTTTACCCTGCCTGTATAAAATATCCGTAACAGCTAAAACAGTGGGGGCTATGTAACACTGTTTCACAGCTGTAATCAGTAACTGCCATTAACAGTTACAATATGGAAAACAGCAAGAATTCGAACCAGCCCCCAGATGAATTGTCGGCCCTGCACTTGGGACAGGAATTCTTCTGCCGTTACTGGCAGTAGGGGGATTGAATTCTTGCCAAACCAGACCAGGAGGAACCTATGGAATATGTATTACAGACAAATGCCCTGTGTAAAAACTACAGGCACTTCAAAGCCCTGAACGGGCTGTCAATGAATGTCCCCAAAGGCTCTATCTACGGCTTTGTGGGCAAAAACGGCGCCGGAAAAACTACCCTGATCCGGCTGATATGCGGTCTTCAGGATCCGTCGTCCGGTAGCTACACGCTGTATGGTGCAGAAAACAACACAAAGGAGATTTTCAACGCCCGGCGGAGAATGGGTGCCATCGTGGAGACCCCTTCCATCTACATGAATATGACGGCAGAAGAAAATATGATGCAGCAATACCGCATTCTGGGACTCCCCTCCTTCGACGGCATTACGGATACGCTG
>OFHM01000264.1_pt1 | contig 47913 bp, 43 predicted proteins | sample 1521311 | NCBI WGS metagenome assembly OFHM01 (sample SAMEA3504083, study PRJEB24116) | mouse gut metagenome | biome: mouse gut; feature: mouse-associated habitat; material: faeces | place: Denmark | collected 2011 | reverse complement strand
GATGGGAATCGAACCCACGTATCCAGCTTGGAAGGCTGGTGTTCTACCATTGAACCACACCTGCACACTGCTCTGTCACAACATAGAATATTTTACACCGAAATGACCTCGCTGTCAATAGTTTATTGTAATTTTTCTAAATTTTTCCGGCACCTTTTCATCCTCGGCTTTCCAGGCTGTTTTCCGGCCTCGAAGGACACAGCACTCGTCCAAATGCGGCAAAAACTATCCTTGACACTTGCCTGGCAGCATGTTATATACTCCCCGCAGGAGATGCCCCCACCATGTATCCCGGCTTCCATGAGGCGCATTCCAGCACCCGTCTTGAAGCTTACCAAATTGGTTTCGAAGATCTGGTCCTGCTGAAAACTGCAGAAGCATGATTCCGTCTGGGTAGATTCCCTGGTCCGTCAGGTATTCCGGAAGTATGACGACTACGAAAAGGATATAAATCACTTATATGCCGGATGCAGATTATTCAAAATCCGAATAACCTGACTCAGCTCCTGTGCCTTTATCCGCTCCGGAAAACGATGCTCCAGAACGCAATCCGTAAAATAACGAATCTCATTGGCATATGCGTCGCTCTTCGGCAGATTGATCCCACCTGTGTCCCCTTCTGCCGCCGCTGTGAGATCCGTTACGTTTCCGTCCTTCTCATACAGTATGCACTGTCCCTTTTCATAGGCGAGAATGGCCTTCTCGAACTGGAAACGGAAGGAAGCCGTAAAAGGATAGGGCGCCGCATACCAGGAAGCCTCCGTGGTAACAAAAAAATCCGAGAATTCATATACTACGCTCAAATAGTCTTGATCCGGCCGCTTTGAACGGTGAATCTGTGTATTCTTCGGAGCCCCGAAAGCATACACCAAAAAGTCCAGATCGTGAATATGGAGATCAAACGGCACCAGGCCGCTGCGTTTCTCATCTGCCATCCAGTTATCCCAGCTCCACTTGGGAATTCCGCCCAGACGGCTCATGGAACCGGAAAGCAGCTTTCCATACTTTCCTGTGTCATAAATTTCCTTCAGCAACTCATATTCCGGCCAGAAGCGCAGCACATGTGCCACCATGAAGCTCACATGATTTCTGCCGGCAGCCTCATACACCCGTTCCACATCCTCTTCCTTCAGGGAAACGGGCTTTTCGCAGATCACATGTATTCCCCGCTCCATAGCACGGATGGCATAATCCGCATGGAGATATGTAGGCAGACAGATATCAAGTATATCCAACTGTTCCGCGTCCAACATTTCCTCAAAATCCGTATACAGGCGTTTGTCCGGATATGGCTCCAAACGTTCGGGACGAATATCGCAAAGCGCTTCCAGAGTCGTCTCCTCCATGGCTTCCCATGCAGGAATATGCGCCCCGCTGATTCCGCCGATTCCTACCATTCCTACTTTCAACATAATGCTTCCCTCCTTGTCTCCTATTCCGTATCTGCACTATGCTAAGACCTGCACCTTTGTGCAGGCCTCTGCCGGCTCCAGACCATGAACCCTATGATCAGCGAAAAAACGCTTATATGCTGTTTCCGTCTTCCGGTTCCGGGACAGAAATGTCTATTTTTTCCTGAATATAAAGCGCTTCCTCGATTAATCCGATTCCCATAAATACCGCCCATACATAAGGAGCGCCGTATACATTCAGTGTCTTGGGCCCTACGATTTTTTTCGGCGCATTGTTCCCTGTCTGATCCTGAATCAGCTTTTCGTATGCCTTTTCAAAGGTGCTTCTGGTGATGGATCGTTCTCTTCTGTCCGTAAATAACTCCCCGCCTTTAATGGTATACGTAAACGGAAGTCCTTTTTTGGTCAGAAATTGTTTTCCCTCATATGCCCGTATCACATCCCACAGGCCAGGGACAGTTATCTTTGATGTATTGAGCTTCATATGCCTCCTTGCGCCGAATCCGGTCACCGGAATTCAGCTCTCGCTTCGGTCTGCATTGCCACTAATCAAATGGTAACCGATAGCGGAAGCATTGTCAATGTATTTCTTTAACCTGATGCTTCCGGCTCAGCGGAAGAGCCATCACTCTCCTCTCCCGTATCTTCGCCTGACTCCTCCTCCGCTTCCTCGGTCACATCCTCATAGGTCTGATTAAACCGGGTGATCACAGTCTGCTCTACCACATACACTCTCGCCTCTGACGGCATGCTCACATAATAGGTCCCCGTCAAGGTATTGTGATCCCCCACATACAGAATGTAGCTGGCCGAGCCCGTGTCTAAAGTTATGGTCCGCTCCGGCTGGTCCAGCCCATACTGACCCAGATCCGTCACATCTTCAATGTTCTGCCGGGCAGTGAGCGGCGTTACACCGGACAGTATATTTTTTATCGAATATTCCTTGAGATTGAGGGTATGATCCTCCGCTATACGCCAGGACTCCTCTTCTTTTTCAAAAGTATAATTTACCCCCTCATAATCGTAGGAAAATTTTACCACATCCTCATAGGCTGCATCTATAATCACGTCGCCTTTCTGCTCTGCTGCCTCCTGCGCTTCCTTCGCCTCTCTTTTCTCCATAAAATATCTCACGCCCGGAACGGCGCCGGCCAATATCACCAGCACCGCCAGCAGAATCACCAATTGCCTCTTCTGCTTCTTCATCACAGCTTCCTCCTTCTAAACCAGATCACAAATCCCGCCGCCAGGCATCCTAACGGTATAACGACTGTCAAAAGCACCCCAAGCAATATGACACGGGACTGGGGAATCATCAGGTAGGACACCTCATAGCTCTTGGCCGGAACAGACACACTGACCTCATGTCTGGCAAAAGTGCCCACCGTATTTGTGAACATAATCCGATTGGCGCCGCTGACCATAACATTCGCTTCATCTGAGAAAATCTGCTCGCAGCCGTACATTACCATGGTGGCCTCCGTTCCATCCTCCAATGTCTTTACCGCCGATACACCCACGGCAAAAGGACCGTCAATATCTCCTTCACTCTTGTCATAATTCTCCAGATTGGAGATATCCGCCTTTGCAAATGCATCATCGGAAGTGGTCAGGAATTTCGTATAGGCAATGTCTTCTCTCTCCTCATTTTCAATCAATATTCCCTGGGCAAAGGGAACGAACACATAATATTGTCCGGAAAGCCCTGTTGTATAACTGCTGTATCCCAGGGTTGGCAGCAGGTAATAGGGATTTCTGTAATAGTTTGCCTCATTCTTCTCTACTACAAGCCCGTCAGCCACCTGTAATCCCATGTAATCATACAGACTGTCCAGATTAGGCGTCTGCGTCTCGGAAATTCCCGTCACCAGAATCACATTTCCTCCCCGTTCCAGATATTGAACTACCTTCTGGATATCATCCGCGGAAAAATCCCCTGTAGCGCCATGAATCAACAGGCAGGCCGCATCCTCCGGAACCCCATCATAGTCCATCAGATTGATACGCTCATATTCCGTATTCTCCTTTTTCAGGGCATTGGTAAAAGTAGTACCAAGAGCAGCTTCCCCATGTCCCTGGGTCAGGTACAACTTCGGTACATCATCTGTCAGTACCCTGTCCAGGGCGCTGGTAATCTGCCCCTCTCCGTCGTACCCGGTGGTGTTGGCAGAATACCCTCCTGTATAGGAATCGTAATCATAACTGGTTTCGTAGATATCATTGTAATCTACCACTGCATTCCGTTTTGCGCTGACTACGATCAGGGAGTTCAAACTGATGTTTTCACTGGTGTACTGGGTATGGAATCTGGGATTTACATTGGGATCCACATATTCCACCGTAATATGCTCCGACAGATCATCATACCGCTGCAGAGTCTGAGCCAGCACCATATCTTTATTTGCATCGGACACGATCACATAAATGGTCACATCCTCATTCATATTTTTCACATATTCCCTGGTCTGCTCCGTGAGAGAATACAGCTTTTCGCCGGTGACATCCACGGAAATCCAGGAGGCCGGCAGCTCTCCCAGCACCACATTTGCAATGACAACGATCCCCGTTGCCACGGCAATCATCCCGGTACTGTAGGCGCCCATCGCGAAACTTTTCACGGAAATACTGTAACGTCGCTTCTGAATGGACTGCACTGTGAGAAATAATGCCAGAGCCGTCATGGAGATAAAATAAAATACCGATTTTACATCCAGTGTCCCGTTCAATAGATTGGAAAAGGGCGTATACATATCCAGACACCGCAATATTGCCGTAAGCCAGTTCCCTGTAGAAGAAATCAGCCCACAGATGGAATCCATCATATAAGCCAGAAACAGGATAATGAAAGTCAGTACCGACGCGATTACCTGGCTCTCCGTTAGGGAAGAGACCAATAAGCCTATGGCAATTGCCATCATTCCGTATAAGAAAAAGGCAAATAGTGACAGATATGCCTCCGACGTGGGAATATCGCCGAAACTTCCCATGATCAGCGGGTAAATGGCGACAAAACCAGTGGGAATGGCGAATACGGTAAGCAGTGCCAGGTATTTTCCCATGACGATCCCGCCTATGGACACGGGAGCCGTCAGGATCATCTGATCTGTCCTATTGCGTTTTTCCTCAGCCAGACTCCGCATGGTCAGCACAGGCACGCTGATCAGGAACAAAATGACCACGCTGGAAAGGGCGTAAGAAAAATAAGGATAGCCCTGAAACAAATTCACGGCGGTATAATATAGACTGACAAAAAATAAAGTAACCGCAATAAAAAGCAGCCCGATGAAAGAACGAAAGTACGACTTCAGTTCTCTTTTATAAATCGCCGACATTTAGTTATCCTCCTTTCCAGCCATTTCCGCTTCTGCCATGGCTTCTGCGGCATCTTCCGGGGCATCCTTCTTCCGCCGTCTGCCACCTGACAGCCTTCCTCTTCGCTGCCTGGGTTCGCTGCATTCCCCATCCTGTGTCAGTTCCAGGAAAATGTCTTCCAGAGATTTCTCGGAAACCTCCATCTCCATAATGGGCATCCTGGCTTCGGAAAGCGCATAGAAAAGCTCCTCTCTGATATCCGTATTTTCCATGGAAACCACTTTAATCCGGGAAAAATCCTCCCTTACCTCTGTCAGCATTTCCATGGAAGCCACACCCGGAACCGTTTCCAACACGGTTTGCAGCTGTTCTTTTGCACCCTTCACTGTCAACTGCAGTTCCATGGAGCCGCTCATCAACCTTTGCAGCCCGGCTGGCGAATCGCTGGCTGCCAGCCGCCCTCGGGATATGATCATGATGTGATCACAGAGCGCGCTGACTTCGGAAAGGATATGGGAACTCAGGATAATCGTGTGCGACTCCCCCAGACTGCGGATCAGATCCCGGGTCTCGATAATCTGTTTGGGATCCAGCCCCACAGAGGGTTCATCCAGAATAATTACCTCCGGGTCACCCAATATGGCCTGGGACAGCCCCACTCTCTGTCTATAGCCTTTGGAAAGATGGGTAAATGTCATCATTTGGTGATTGTTTTGTGAAAGATTTGTGAATCGCCAGAGAATGGCTGCATCCATCCGCCTCCGCCGTCAGCAGGATGGTAGGCTTAGTGCAGGGAATTTCCTGAAAAGAAAAAACGAGCTCCCCCGCTTTGAATTCAAACAGTCTGCCGTCCGAATAAAGCGCCACTTTACCGCAGTTACTATAACACCAGACCCTGTAATTTCCGCTGTCCATCTGTTTTACACTTTCCGGCGCCAGGTACACAAACGGCTCTCTGCTCCACTTTGCACGGTACCGGTAAAAAAGGGGAGTAGGTGCGGTCCGTCCCGGCACAAAGAAACTGTCCCCTGAACCGCGGAAAGCCGGAATCGGCTGGTTCTCTTCCATTCCCCGAAGGAATTCTCCGCCCTGTATCTCCCAACATTCTGCAATCCCTCCCCCTTCTTGCGTGGTAAAAACCAAAAAGCCAAGCCTGTCACACATTTGCAGAAAAGGATTGGCATCCTCTGGCATCCCCACTGTACTGTCCCACAAAATACAATTGGCCCCCAGCTGCCGCAATTGTCCCAAATCGTCTGTCCACAGCCGCTGTCTCTCTACCGCACTGCCGGTCTGGGGCAGGGTATATTGTACCATCCTTGGCTCCAACATATTTCCGTTTAACAACAGTTGTTTCTCTCCGTCTATTATTCTGAGCTCCACACGACGCAGAGCCAGCCGCGCGGAGACCCGGTCCAGGCAAAATCCCGCCTCATCTTCCAGAATGGCTTCAGCCTTATACAAATACGGGTTCCCTACTCCCTTCCAGAGTACGGGCTGCGGCAGAATAGACTGCAGTATCTCTTCCTCCCGCAAAAGCCCGATACATTCCAGAACCGGACGTTCCTGCATATCCATGAGACGGAGCCTGACAGATTCCGGACACCTGCAGAGCGGCGTATTGTCGGGAAATCCATCTGTTTCCTCCATTTCCCAGTACTTACCCAAGCTTGTTCCCTGTGCATCGCCCGGAATCTTGACTTTTTTTATCTGATTTTTCCAGTACAAGACCAGATGAAATTCCCACTGCAAAAAAGCTCTGCCGCTTTCCACTCTGCACACAGCTTCTATTCCGCTTCCGGGTGCCGTCCGGTCAAACCGGACCGCTATTGCGATCTCTTCATTCGGCATTCCTTTTTCGAATTCCATGACTTCCCCTTTCTTTCGGCTCCGCTTTCTTCCCCGCCTGCATTCTCCCGATATCACTTTCTCGCTCTCTTCTAATCGCTGCCGCCTTTGATCTACTGTGAAAGGCCTGTTATTTGCTTCTACACTTATCCGTCCCTTTCCTGTTCTCTCTTTTCCTTCAAAATGGCAGTATTTTTTTCCACTGCCCTTCTGGTCAGCGGATAGGCAAACTGCAGTATCAGAAATACCGCCAGATAGCACAAGCCCGGTATCAGGGTGGCCACCGTATAAATCCGCTCCGCCACTGCCTCCGTCTGGGAAGCCGCCTCGGAAATATAGCCGATGGCAGTGAGTACAAAGCCTCCCAGTCCGCCTGCCAGAGCCTGTCCCACCTTCCTGGCAAAGGAATAAACCGCATAAACCGTACCGTCCTCCCGCCTTCCGGTGACTATCTCTTGGTAGTCAATAATATCCGTAATAAAGGCCCATATGATCATATTAAACAGTCCGGTTCCCAGGTTTCCCAGAAACAAAAGCACCATATACAGGGGAATGCTCTTCACCCGCAGTACGAACAGCAGCAGATACACTGCCCCTGCCACCAGCATTCCCGCTGCCCCCGCTTCTTTTTTTCCGAAATTCGCCACAATCCGGGCGATAAAAGGCGCCAGGAGCAGCGTCCCTCCGATACCCACTACATTAACGACAGACAGTACCCTGGCATTTTTAAAATAATCCAGAAACAGGTAATTATTCATCGCCTGCGCCAACATCGTCGCCAGAAGCAATATCAGCGCCGCACATACCAGGGCCAGCAGAGGCCGGTTCCCCGCCAGGCCTTTGAGCAGTTCCCCGGCGCCTCGCCGCTTTTCTTTCTTTTTTTCAAATACCACCCGCTCCCGGCACAGCGTATAACACAGAATATAGCAAAGCACTGCAAGGATACCGAAGACAATTGCCGTCAGGGTAAAGCTTACCGGCTTCACGATCTGATTCCCTTCCGTATCCGTCTCATAGACGATCAGAGGCACCAGCACGCCGATGACAAATCCGGCCAGACTGGCGCCGATGCTGCGGAATGTGGACAGGGAGGCCCGTTCTTTTACATCAGGGCTGATGACCGATGCCATGGAACCGTATGGAATGTTGATTGCGGTATAGCAAAAGCTCCCCCAGAACAGATAGGTAATAATCACATAGGCAAGCTTCGCCGAGTAAGCCCAATCCCGGACAAAATACAGGTACATTATTGAACTGGCCACCGCCACGGGAATGCTCATACGCCGGATCCACGCCCTGAATCTGCCGTCTTTTGCAGGCTGCAAATTATCTACGATACGTCCCATGGTTACATCCGTAAAAGCGTCCACAAATCTGGCTCCCAGGAAAAGCAGTCCCACTACATAACCGCTCAGCCCCAATACTTTGGTATAAAAAACCATCAGATAGTTGCTGGCAAAAATAAAGCTGAAATCATTTCCGAAGTCCCCGAACATGTATCCGATTTTGTCCCGAATACCGAAAGGGCGCACATCTTCCGTAATTTCCTCTTTTCTGTTTCCTTTGTCATCGATTTTTTCAGACATAATAACCTCCCCTGATCAGTCTCTTGTTCTAGCATTTCACCTCAAAAGAAAAATATGCAAAATGTTCGATATCTTTTTCCGGGATTGTCTGATTAGGAATTTTGTGCTAAACTGAATGAAACCAAAAAGGAAGAATCACATCCGTCCGGCAAAGGCTTTCTCCGGGCGGAAGGAGGACAGAATATGACTATTATTACCGTATTTTTTCAGATGCTGGCTCTGTTGATCATGATCGGCGCAGGGTATTTTATGGCAAAAAAAGAAATGATGGACGCACATACCAACACCCAGATGTCCAAAATGATCGTCAATGTGTTCAACCCTATGCTGATCCTGTCCAGCGCAGCCAATTCCGCAGGACTGGTTCCCCTTGGCACCATAGGGCTGGTGGGAATCATCGCTCTGGGGATGTTCGCCGTCTTCGTTGTGACAGGCATGGTGCTGTCGCCCCTTTTCGACAAAATACCTGAGCAGAGAAAAATTTTTCAGGAGATGTTCGTCTTCTCCAATCTGGGATTCATCGGCATTCCGGTGGTCTCCAGTATCCTGGGGGAGGAATATGTGGTCTATGTAACCGAATTTCTGCTGATTTACACAATCGTATTCTATACCTACGGCGTAGCGCTGATGGACGGAAAATTCTCCCCGTCCTCTCTGAAATCCATGTTCAATCCCGGTACTATATCCGGGCTGCTGGCACTGCTGATCATCGCCTGCGGCATACAGCTTCCTGGATTCATCAAAACCGCCGTTACCTACCTTGGCAATGTGACCTCCCCTATGGCATTGGTTGCAGTGGGATTCACTCTGGCCCATTCGGATCTGAAAAAAATATTCTGTCAGCCAAGGCTGTACGTTTTTTCAGCAATCAAGCTTCTGCTTCTCCCCCTTGCCATGCTGCCGCTGCTGAAGCTGATTACAGGAGACCAGGCGCTGATCTCCGTCTGTATCGTGATGTTCGGCATGCCTATCGGGAATATGCCCCTGATTCTGGGCACCCAGAAGGGAATTGACCCAAGCACCTGCAGCGCCGCCATTATTTTGACTACCATATTATGCGTGTTTACCATACCAGTGCTGTTGACGTTTGCAGGTTAGGAAAACCCGAAAATTACACCTTGCAAAACCATGGCTTCTGTCTTACAAAAAAACCAATAAGAGTAAGGCTTATACGGCGCCGGAAGTACCGCTTTTAAAGCCCTCGTTCCATAGTATAAAACGAGGGCTTTTTCCGGCTCAGTTATTTTGACAAACTTCCATCCCTCTTCCACTTCAGCCGATGCAGCTCCCCTTCCTGCTGCATCCCGGCAAACTCACTCTGCCGCAGAGCCTCATAGAGCACGATAGATACGGCATTGGCCAGGTTCAGAGAACGGATAGACGGCAGCATGGGAATGCGGATACAGGTTTCCTCATGCTCTACCAGGATTTCCTCCGGAATTCCGGCGCTCTCCTTGCCGAACATAATATAGTCGTCCGGTCCGTAAGCCACCTCCGTATAGACATGCTTCGCCTTGGTGGTAGCCATCCAGATCTTCGCTCCCGGATGCCGTTCCTGAAATTCCTCAAAATTCATATACCGCTGTACATCTAACGCAAACCAATAATCCATTCCGGCCCGGCGGATGGATTTTTCGTCCAGATGAAAGCCCAGCGGCTCTATCAAATGCAGGGGCGTACCTGTAGCTACGCAGGTACGCCCGATATTTCCCGTATTTCCGGGGATTTCCGGTTGATGTAATATAATGTGCATGCTCTTCCTCCGCTGCATAAGGTTCCTGAAACCTTCCCTGCCGGGACGTAATTACTTATCTCTCCCTGCGCAGCTTCTCCACAAACCGGGCCAGCTTTGTCATTGCGATCCGCAGATTTTCCAGAGAAGAAGCATAGGATATCCTCAGGTACCCCTCTCCGCAGTCCCCGAAAGCGTTCCCGGGTACCACAGCCACCCGCTCCTCCTCCAGGAATTTCATGGCAAAGTCATCGCTGGACATGCCGAACTCCTTGATACAGGGGAAAATATAAAAAGCGCCGTAAGGTTCAAAACATTCAAGCCCCATCTCCTTGAAACAATGCACCAGGTATCTGCGTCTCTGGTTGTAGGCAGTACACATCTCCGCCACATCCTCATCCCCGTTTTTCAGAGCCTCAATAGCCGCATACTGGCTGGTGGTAGGGGCGCACATAATGGCAAACTGATGAATCTTGATCATCTGTTCGATGATGGGCTCCGGCCCGCAGGCATACCCCAGTCTCCATCCCGTCATTGCAAAGGCCTTGGAGAAGCCATTGATCAGAATGGTACGTTCTTTCATCCCCGGAATCTGAGCGATAGACACATGTTTTTCTTTATAAGACAATTCGGAATAAATCTCATCTGACATGACATAGATGTCATGTTTTATAATCACTTCCGCAATGGCCTCCAGATCCTTCTGCTCCATAATGGCGCCGGTGGGATTATTGGGAAAAGGAAGCACCAGCAGCTTGGTCCTCTCCGTGACAGCCTCCTCCAACTCCTGTGCCGTAAGCCGGAATTCATTCTCTGCCTTCAGATTGATGATCACAGGAGTCGCTCCCGCCATCACTGCACAGGGCTCGTAGGATACAAAGCTGGGCTGCGGAATCAGCACCTCATCCCCGGGATTAATCATTGCTCTGAAACCGATATCGATGGCCTCGGAACCTCCTACCGTAACCAGAATCTCCTTCATGGGGTGCTCATAGCGGATCCCCTGTTTTCTGTAGATATAATTGGCAATCTCCTCCCGCAGCTCCTTCAGGCCCGCGTTGGAAGTATAGAATGTCCTTCCCTTCTCCAGAGAGTATATACCCTCATCCCGGATATGCCACGGCGTATCGAAATCCGGTTCCCCCACCCCCAGGGAAATAGCATCCTTCATCTCACTGGCAATGTCAAAAAATTTCCGGATCCCCGACGGCTTAATATTTACAACCTTTTCTGCTAAAGGATTTCTCATGGAGTAATCATCTCTCTTTCATCTTCTTTTTTCTTGTCAAGAACCGTGCCATGATCCTTATATTTTCTCAGAATAAAATGGGTGGCAACGCTGAGTACCGATTCCAGGGTGGACAGTTTATCCGACACAAAAGAGGATACCTCCCGCAGAGTCTTCCCCTCCAGAATCACCATCAGATCATAGCTGCCGGAGATCAAATACACGCTCTGCACTTCCGGATATTTATAGATCCTCTCCGCGATGCTGTCAAATCCCTGTCCTCTCTGAGGCGTCACCCGCACCTCGATCAATGCAGATACCTTTTCCTTGGAAGTCTTCTCCCAATCAACCATCGTATGGTAGCCGCAGATAACGCCCTCCTGCTCCATGGCTGCCAGTTCATTGGCGATCAGCGCCTCTTCCGTTCCCAGGAGCACCGCCAGTTCCTTTAAGTCGATCCGACTGTTCCTTTCGATTATAGCCAATAATTCTTCTCTCATTTTATCAACCTCCCTTTATTATTGATAGCTGCTGTTAGCTTCTTTTCCACCTCTTTTTCCTCCTGCAAAACATACGGCTATTGTACCACACCCGATATACCGGCACAAGAAATATCGGAAATCTTGCAGAATTTCCATGATTTTGCACCTGCTACATTATCGGAAATATATTACCGCCGCAGATAAATCCCGTCTCGCTCCGGCCTGTTCATATACCGAATCTCCTCCCCGTTGTGCAATACTCTCGCCTTCCCGGCAGTGATCTTTCCCACTGCCGCGGCAGGAATTCCCTCCGCCTCCAACGCCTGCACCAACCGGGAACCGTCCTCTGTGGCTATCACCAGACATCCTCCGGACATCAGTTCATAAGGATTCACATTACAGTACTCACAGATCTCCACCGTCTCCTGACGCAGCGGAATCTTTCTCATATCGATCTGAAGCCCCACGCCGGCGCCCTCTGCCATCTCCCACAGTGCCCCGAAAATACCGCCCTCCGAGGCATCGTGCATGGCGCCGGCGCCGACTCTCACAGCCGCTTCCGCCTCCGGCAAAACAGACAAAAAAACGTCAAACCGCTGTGCCTCCTTCACAAGATAGGCAGGATACCTTTGCAGCAGCTCATCCTCATAGCGCCTGGCAAGCACGGCCGTTCCCTGAAGCCCGATCCATTTAGTTAAAATCACATCCTGCCCCGGTACAATCTCCTTATGACTGCATCTGCCTGTCTTTCCGATTCCCGTCACCACCGCCACAGGCCTCTTCACCGATGCCGTTATTCTCGTTTGTCCGCCGGCTATCTCGATGGACAGCTCCCCGCATTTTTCTGCGCCCTCCTCCATCAGCTCCCGGATTTCCTTCTCCTGTGTATCCTCCGGCAGAAGCAATGCAATCATGGCACTCTCAGGCCGGGCGCCTCCGGCTGCAAGATTATTGGCACATTTCTGGATCAGATCCGCCATCGTCATAAAAGCCCCGGCGTCCCCCCGTTCTCCCTTCCGCCGGCTCAGCACAGCCTCCTGCACACAGCACGCTACAGCCCCCTCTCCCGAAAACGGGAAAATGGCGCAATCGTTCCCTATCCCTGCGCCACTCTGCCTTTCCCCGCTTTTCACTTTCATCCGGCCTAATACCGAACGCTTCAAAACATTCTCCGGCACCTTTCCCGTTTCCATTTCATTCCTCCATGCCGAAGCATTCTCAGCCTTATTCCTCATAACTATCATCATAATTCTCTTCCGGAGGCGCCGTCAGCATGCCGATCACATTCCGCACATGGTCCAGATTCCCCGTACCGATGGCTGCCATAATCTCTTCGTATGCCACCGGATCCTCCGTAGCCGTCCCCACCGTACCGCTTCTGGGAACCATCTTGTAGCTGCTGCTGTTGACCTGGGTACGGCTCACTTCCTGGCCGCCCTCCAGCACCACCTTCCACAGCTGCGCCTTATAACCCACATGGGCGCTGTCAGATACCACATAGCCGATAGGCTGGGAGCCGTCCGCATAAATCACATCCGCAGGCGGATTGATTACCTCCAGCACCTTGCTTTCATACCGTACCTCCCGGTCAGCGCTTCTGCTTTCTTTCCCGTAAATTGTAAAAGTGATACGCTTATTCTGGGTATAACCTTCAATGTATATAGGATATTCCAGGTTATTCACAAACTTGAAATCCTTGCCTGAACTCTCCGCTATGGCAGCATCTGCGGAAGGATCCACATATGTCACAATCATGGAATGGTTATGTCTCTCCGTCACATCCAGCTCCGCCTGCAGTACCGCATTATACAGCGTGGTAGATACCTGACAGATACCGCCTCCCAGACTGTCAACCACCTTACCGTTCAAATAAGAGCCGGCCATATAGTAACCGTTCGCCTGAGAAAAGGGGGCTACGCTCTCATAAGTAGAGAATTCCTCTCCCGGATACAGCAATGTGCCGTTGATCAACTCGCAGCCATTGGACACATTGGCGCTTCTGTTGGGTCCCGAGGAACTGTATGAAGTGGTGAAAGTCCCCAATACATCCTTAACCTGGGCCAGATCCTCCGCCGTTCCCCTGGGCTGCTCCACTTCCACGTCCAGCGCTATGGTACATGGCTGTCTGTCCCAGTCCTTCATCAGCTGCTCGCTAACCCTGTCCACGGAAGTCTCCACATCCAGCGCATAGCCGACCTGTCCTCCCACCACCCGAAATTCACCGTTCTCCCGAACCAGTGTGGCATCCTCAGCCTTTACATCATACTGCACACAACGCTCCAGCAAAATATCGCTGATAGCCTGTAAATCAAAGGAAATCTCTATGGGCAGAATCAGATTCTCCTGCTCCAGATCTTTTAACAGCTTGTAACGCTCAATTACATTGCCGTGAATTCCTACTTCCAGAGCATCCGTCACCAAATCCGGATTTGCCCAGAATATCCCAAGATCCCCTGCCGTTACCGCCACTTCCGTGTCGTCCGCAGCCAGAAGGGTAATCTGAGTCTCTCTCAATCCTTCCACATAGGCTTCCACTGCCGCCGATGCTTCCTGGGCGCTCATGCCGGACAGATCGATATCCTCTGCAAAAATACCGTTTTTAATCCCCTCCGCACTCTCCGCCTCCGCTCTGGTTCCGAAAGCGAATATGCATGCAAGCAGCAACGCTGCAAGACAACCGTGTCTTATTCCCTTCTTCATACTCATCACTCTCCTTGTCGCCTGCCGTTCAATTAAGGTACAATAGATGCTACCATGGGAACTACCATGGCTAATATCAGCAAAATGACAATGACGGCAGAAATACGTTGATTTCTCTTTTTATTATTCATATGAAACATAGCAGACGCCTCCTCGCTCTTTGAGCCAACTCCATTTGCTTTACGAAGAAATTATATATGAAACTGACACTTTTGGCAAGCTTTATTCCTTTTTCCTCTTCCCTTATTCCGTATCCTTTGCTATACTTAACATCATCGGGCCGGCGTTTTCCTTACGGTACCGGGAAAGGATGACATATGAATATCGGTTTTTTAGGCGCGTTTATCACCTTTGCAATTCTCATTTCCTATAATATAAAAAAAAATAACAGAAACGGCCGCCGGGATGAAAAAGATTTCTGGGCGAGAGAAACCCGGGCCAACTCCGTCCGTCGCAAACCAATAGACAAGCTGCATTACATCATCATCCCCTTGGAACAGCTGCCCACCCATGTATTGAACGATAATGCGACGGTTCTGGAATGTATCGAGACTCTGGAGACGCTCACTTCCCAAAAGATCGTAAACTTCACCGGCTGGACCAACACGGACCTGAAGCTGGAATACGGCACGGCCAATATCACGGCGCTGTCCGAATATGATCAAAATTACACGCTCCTGGTACGCACCCTGCAAAAATGGGCTGACGAACTCATCGCCGCTGGATTCCGCAAAGAGGCCGCAGTCATCATGGAATTCGCAGTCAGTACCAATACCGATGTGAGCAGCACCTATTACCAGCTGGCGGATTATTGGGCTTCCCGGGGAGAGCGTTTTCGGATTGAGCAGCTGATCCGCACCGCGGAAGGATTGCGCTCTTCCAGCCGCAATACCATTATACGGCACCTTAAGGAAAAAAACGGCCAGCCTTGAAAGACGTTGGAAAATATTGTGCTTTCATTTTATGCGCCCGGTGCATATAGTATCGGAAATTGGTCCAATGCTTTTTTCAAGCCAATGTTATTTATACCAGCAAACCAAAATACAGAAGCACCACAGCCCCCAGAACAATACGGTACCAACCAAACACCTTAAAGTCATGCTTTTTGATATATCCCATCAGAAAGCGAAGCACAAACAAAGATACGATAAAGGACACCAGGGTACCTGTCCCCAATACCGCCAGTTCCAGAGATGTAAATTCAAATCCAAACTTTACCACCTTCAAAAGGCTGGCGCCGAACATCACCGGAATCGCCAGGAAGAAAGTATATTCTGCTGCCACAGTCCTGGATACGCCGATCAGCAATGCTCCCACAATGGTGGCGCCGGAACGTGAAGTTCCCGGAAAAACCGCTGCAATCAGCTGAAACGCACCGATCAGGAATGCCGTCTGATACGTGATCTGCGACAGCTTCCGCACTTTCGGGTGCCGCCCCTTGTTCCAATTCTCGACCACGATAAACGCCACACCGAATACGATCAGCGCAATGGCCACACAGGTGGGATTATAAAATAATTTGTCAAACACATCGTCAAACAGGATCCCGATGACGGCTGCCGGCACGCAGGATACCAGGATTTTGAACCACAGCACCCAGATATCCTTCTTAAACCAGGACGCTATTCCGGTTCCTCCCTCTTTTTCCCGCTCCTTTTTCGTCAGCGCAAAAGGCCATATCCGGTTCCAGAACAGCACCACCACAGCCAGAATGGCACCCAGCTGGATCACCACATCAAACATACCGAAAAATTCCTCGCTGACGGCTCCGCCTTCCGCAGCCGTCTGAAACGGCATAATGCTTTCCAGCAGAATCAGATGTCCTGTACTGCTGATCGGAAGCCATTCCGTAATTCCTTCCACTATTCCGTAGATAATCGCCTTGATAATTTCCATCATTGTCAGTTCTCCTCTTTTCTGTACTCGAAATCGCTTCTTTCGGCCAATGGCTCCCCGCAATATTGCAGAAGGTTCACTTTGTTACTCCTCTGCTACAAAGCATATGTGCCAATCCGCCCTCGCATTCCTTGTTAAAACAAGTACAACAGTTCAGTACTCTGTCTGAACTGTTGTACTTGATTCTATCACAGATATTCTCGAGGTTCAATACACATTGATGAGATTGCGGTTTTGTTTACACGTTTTCAACAGTTACAGAAAAATCTCTCTCAAAAACGGTTTTGATTTCCAGGATACGCTCCCCGGACAGCGGCTCGGTTCCGGAAAATCCATAAGATAACCCAAGTGCCCGGTATTTTCTCAGCTCTTCATACCCTTTAAAATCTGCAGCCATCGCCTCTTTACATAGCCGGAACCGTCCGGACTGTTGCTGATTTCCTGTTTCAAAAGCTCCACAGACCTCATAATACTCTCCCTTCTGTCGCCGTCGGCAACTGTCCTGCAACAGACAGGAATTCCAAAACGGTTGTTTACCGGCATTATAGTTCAGAAGACTTTGTATTACAATAGACGAAATTCATCTGTCTTGACAAAATTCATATAAAATATTATAATTACCTCTCAGAAATTTGGGCAAAACTTACAACAATCCCAACCAGAATATGGATTATCTTAATATTAATAATTTACAGAGGGTGATATTATATGTCCGTACAAGGTGAAACAAAAGAAAAGATAAGAATCGATATCCGCGAACCAAAACATTATCGTGTGATCATGCACAATGATGATTTCACTCCCATGGAATTTGTGGTGGAAATCCTCATAGACATTTTCCGCAAAAGCCTTCCGGAGGCAGAACGCCTGATGCTCATGGTGCATGAGAGCGGCCGTGCAGCCGTTGGGGCTTACACTTATGACATTGCTGTCACAAAAATTCAGACGGCTTCGAAAAGAGCGAAACAAGAGGGATTTCCCTTTCGCATGACAGTAGAGGAGGCATAATATGTACATTTCATCAGAAGTAACAGAACTGATTCAGGAGGCATCCTCATTGGCTCAAAATGCACGCTTTGAATACGTTACCCCTGAGCTGTTACTGTATGTCATTTGCCGTAATCCTGTTTTTGCCCGGGCTTTTCGGAATTGTGACGGAAGTGTCAGGCAACTGGATTATCAGTTAAAAACCTGGTTGGAAGAAAATATGGAGCAGTTCGATGAAACTTCTGACGAAAAGAACGGCCCTGCATTTTCCCATGGCATGGAACTCCTCTTATCCTATGCCTGTGAATCCACATTCAACAGCGAGAAATCCGCAGTGGATCTGCCCCATATCATCCATGCCATATACGCGTTGCCGGAAAGTTATGCCGCGTACTATCTGCAGCTGCAGGGGGTGGAGCAGTCTGCGCTTCTGCGGGAACTGACCATTCTCTATGAAGAAATCGCCGGTACCGACACCTCTGATAGCCGCTCTGCAACCGGCAAAATCCCCGGGCGGTCCGGCTTTAACGCTTCCGGCGATGCTTCGTCTTCGCGGGAAGCCGGCGAAGAGGATACCCACCGGGATCCCCTGTCCTTTGGGGAATTGCCCGAAGAAGAAGATAATCAGGACACACAGGGAGCCTTCTGGCAGCAATATGCCGTCTGCCTGAACGATACACTGGAAGGGGTGAATCCCCTGATCGGACGGAAGGAGGAACTGGAACGCACCATGCAGATTCTCTGCCGCAGGGAGAAAAACAATCCGCTCCATCTGGGCGAACCCGGCGTGGGCAAAACCGCCGTCACCTATGGTCTGGCCAGGCTTCTGGAAGAAGATCGGGTTCCTGCGCCATTGTCCGGGGCCAGAATCTATTCTCTGGATCTGGGCAGCCTCCTTGCCGGCACCCAGTACCGCGGCGATTTTGAAAAGCGCTTCAAAAAAGTGATGGACAGTCTCTCCCGGGAGGAAAAGCCCATCATTTATATTGACGAGATCCACAATATCGTGGGCGCAGGCGCAGTGAACGGCGGAAGCTTCGATATCTCCAACATGCTGAAACCCTACCTGGCTGCGGGGCATATGCGTTTCATCGGAGCCACCACCAACGAGGAATATAAGAAACATTTTGAGAAAAGCAAAAGCCTGGTGCGCAGATTCCAGAATATTGAAATCACGGAGCCGGATCCTGAAGATGCCGTCAAGATCCTGGAAGGGCTGAAAGAAAATTATGAGAATTTCCATGGCATCACCTATGAGAAAGGCGTGCTGGAATACGCGGTGGAAATGAGTTCCAAATATATCAATGAACGCTTCCTGCCCGACAAGGCCATCGATTTGATCGACGAAGCCGGCGCCTATCGCCGTATGCATCCGCTGGCACAGGATCCCCAGACTGTAGACCGGGAATTGATTGACGAGATTCTGTCCAAGGCATGCCATATTCCCAAACAGATGGTGGAGAAAGACGAGACAGAGGCCCTGGCCACCCTGGAAAGCCGTCTGTTGAGCCGCATTTTCGGACAGGACGAGGCCCTGTCCCAGGTGGTCAATGCCGTGAAATTCTCCAGGGCAGGCCTGCGGGAAGAAGGCAAGCCTCTGGCCAGCCTGCTATTTGCGGGCCCCACCGGCGTGGGTAAAACGGAGATCGCCAGAAGTCTGGCCGAGGAACTGGGTATCCGCCTGATCCGTTTCGACATGAGCGAATATGAGGAAAAACACGCCGTAGCCAAACTAATCGGCGCGCCCGCCGGCTATGTGGGCTACGAGGAAGGCGGCCTGCTGACGGAAGAAGTGCGCAAACATCCCCACGCGGTCCTTCTGCTGGATGAAATAGAAAAAGCCCACCCGGATATCTATAATATCCTGCTTCAAGTCATGGATTACGCCACCCTGACAGACAATCAGGGCCGAAAAGCGGATTTCCGGAATATTATTCTCATTATGACATCAAACGCCGGAGCAAGCCGGATCGGAAAGCACGGTATCGGCTTTCAGGGCCAGGATGTGAGTCCGAACGTAATCATGGAGGAAGTAAAGCGTATCTTCCAGCCGGAATTCCGCAATCGCCTGAACCGCATCGTAGTCTTCCACGGCATGGACGAAGCCATGGCCGAGAAAATCGTGGAGAAAAAATTAGGAGAACTGCAAAAGATGCTTTCGCAGAAGAATATCGAATTTCGTGCCGACGGCTCCGCAAAAAAGCTGGTTCGGGAGAAGGGAATCAGCGTGGAATTCGGCGCAAGGGAAATCGAACGGGTAATTCAGGGAGAAATCAAGCCCCTCCTGGTAGACGAAATTCTCTTCGGTGCATTGAAAGGCGGAGGTCAGTGCCGGCTGACTGTACAGGATAAGGCTTTCCGGCTGCAGCTCTTGTCAGATTCCGCAATTCCCAGCCGCTAAGGAAGTGTTCCAAAATAAATTGCTCTGCCATAAAGGAGGCCGCATTATGCCAGTATATCGACTGAATGATAGCGAAATTTCATTTCCCCATCCCACTTATGCCCGCCGTGACGGGCTGCTTGCAGTGGGCGGAGATCTGAGCGTAGAACGTCTTCTTCTGGCATACACCCACGGAATCTTCCCCTGGTATGAGCCGGGGGAAGAAATCCTGTGGTGGTGTCCCCGGGAACGCTTTGTCATCTTTCCTGAAGAAATCCACATCTCCCGGTCTATGAAAAAGTACATCAAAAAACATGAATTGAAAATGCTTCTGAACCGGGACTTTGCCGACACCATGCACCGCTGCCGCGTGAAGCGGGAATTTAACGAAGGAACCTGGATTTCCGACGAAATGGAGGCCGCATATCACCGTCTCCATGAAGCCGGATATGCCGTCAGCCTGGAAGTATTTGAAGACGATGCCCTGGCGGGCGGTCTCTACGGCGTCTCCATCGGAAAGTGCTTTTTCGGGGAAAGTATGTTCTCGGAGCGCGAAAACGGCTCTAAAGCAGCACTGATTGCTTTGGCTCAAGCTTTATCGGCAAACCGTTTTTTGTTTATCGATTGTCAATTTCATACCGAACACCTGGAAAGCATGGGCGGCCGGTACATCTCCTGGGAGGAATATGAAAAAAAGCTGCGGGCGGGGATTTGAATTCCCAGCCGCACCGCTTCCTCAGCCGTCCGCATCCTTCGCCCGGCTTCTCTGCGCTTTCGTCCGAATCCGTCAGACAACAGCCTCTACCAAAACCTTGTCTCCCAGAATTACATCCTTCACACCGATTACTTTCTTTTTATTGAAATTGAAACTCAGCATATAGCCTTTTTTTAAGTGAAAATACTCCAGATAATCCATTAACTGCCGCTCACCCCGCTCGTTATAGGCATTGCCGCGCCACACTTTCATTTCTATAATGCTCCGCTCCCCATGGTAATAGATAACCAGATCCATACGTTCGCGGTTCCGGGTCTCCGGTTCGACGCTGCAATTTCCCGCGCCGTTTATAATTGGTTTCAGAAACAGCATAAAATAGCGTCTTCCCGCATCCTCCAGAAAAGTTTCCTCCCGATCGCCGTACAGATAGTCAAAGGCCTCCACGAATTTTTCCAATACTCTCCTTACATCCAGATGCCCTCCAACGATAAACTGGTTCCGCTCCCGAACTCCTGCATCGTATATTTTGCTCCCATTGAACTCCTCCGAAAGGAAATAGTTATACAAAACGGTCTCAAAAATTCGGTTGGAAATCACCGCCGTATCCCCCATGTTTTTCACAAAACCAAACATGGCAGCGATTTCAATGGAACGGTTTGTCGCCACATACGGAATCGGTTTCCCGTTAAAAAGCAATTCGTACAATACAGCCTTCAGTTCCGGATATAAAACCAGCTTTCCGATCAGCGACTGGTAGAGGGGATTGTTCTCTTTCACAAGCATCCTTTCCGCTTCCATGAACCCCTCTTTCGTCCACGCAGCAGCTCTGTCGGGAAACTTGACACTGTCAGAAAGCCGCTGCCCCCCATCTGCTCCCCTAGTTGATGCAGCGGAAAACTCTACACTGCCGGAAAGATGCTGTATCCTGCCAGCTTCCCTGGATGATACAACAGGAAACTCCCCGCTGCCGGGAAGGCGCTCGTCCATAAACAGGCATAACCTGGAAACCAGATAGGGATAACCGGATGTACTGGCGTAAAGAAACTGAGCCATCTGCGGAATATCCATCCCCGTGTGATAATCCTCTTCATATTCCGCAAGCATCCCGGCGATATCCTCAGGAGAAAAACTCATCTCCACCAAAAAGTCCGCCGCAATGTTCCATGGACTGTTTGTTTTATGCTCTTCCTCAGGCCGAAGCTTCTCACGGATATTGCGGACGTCATAAACCCCGGAGAGAATCACCGACTGAAAGGCCGGAACCGTATACTTGTCCAGATAAGCCGCCCGCAGCTGCGCAAGAAAATCTAAAAACACCTGGTTGTCCGCCGCGGTATCCACCTCGTCTATCATCAGGACAATGGGCTTTGTGGACTGTCCGCACCACAGCCTGATGGCTTTAAACAGTGCCTGGAGAGAATTGATTCTGGCTGTGCCGTCTGCAAATGCGGAAAGCCTTTGTTCAACGCCTTCCGGAAATCCTTTTACGCAGTCCAGGAGCTCTTCTGCAAAAGCCTCTACAAAGTGCTGTTCCTTCTCAAAAGACAGCGAACTGATTCTCTGAAAATCCAGACATGCAATCTCGTAATCCTTTTCCAGGAAATCCGCCAAAGCCCGCAGAGTAGTTGTCTTGCCGTACTGTCTTGCTTTGTTTATCGTAAAGTAAGCCCCGGCATCCACCATGGCTTTGATTTCCTCCAACCTGGGCTTCAGATTGACCATATAATGCCTGCCGGGTATGCAGGCGCCGTTGACATTAAATGTTTTTGCCATCTCTGCTACCCTTTCCCTTTCAAAACGGATGTACTCTTATCGTTGACAGTTGTATCTGTATTTCTCTTTTTCTACCTATTATAGCCGGAAAACCTACGTAACTCAACCACAATTTCAGGTTTCTTCCGGTATAAATCCCGATTGCAAAACCTAAAGCCATCCCTCATCCATCCGTCCGTCCCTAATGCTGGCAGACTCCATCACTCGTATCCAGTCAGTGGCAATCTCCCGAAGTCCGCCGTTCTGTCCAGTATACAATAAATAAGCTGCAGTATCAAGAAACCTGAGCACTGGATATCGAAAAATAATTCCATGGAAATGCCATATCCTGTCTCCGAAATCCTCAATACTACAGCCCCGCCAGATGCCACATTTTAAGTCTGCGGAGTTTTCGCCCCTTTCATCGGGCATCACCTTTGCAGACCCCAATTCCCATATCCTCCGCCCCAATGGAGACCTCTATGTCTTTGAATATATTATCAGCGGGCGGGGCTATGTGTATTTTAATGACCGGAAAGCGGCTCTGGGCGCAGGGGCGGCCTACATCCTTCACCCCTGCACCTACCACCACTACTATTCCGATCCCCATGACCCCTGGACCAAGGTATGGCTCAATGTCCGGGGCATACTGGTGCAGCACCTGCTGTCGGACCATCATCTGGACGCCAATTGTTTTGTGGAAAATTTCAAGGAAAAAGATTACCTGACCGAAGCTTTCACCATCATGAAAAAAGACCCTGTTCACTGTAGAAGCGAACTGGCCCTCTTTCTTCATCGCTATATTCAGTTATTTTCGGAGGCCCTGATCAGCCATCAGGAGAAGACCTCTCCTGCCTTCGCCATGAAATGCTTCATCGAGCAGAATATTCACCGTTCCCTGCACATAGACGAGATCGCCGCCCACGCCCATCTCTCCCGCTCCTGGGCCAATGATGTGTTCAAAAGGGCGTACCAGACCACCCCGTACCATTATTACCTGTCCCTGCGCCTGGAGATTTCCATGGACCTGCTGCGGCAGTCCCCCATGACCGTCCAGGAAATCTCCAACCACCTAGACTTTCCAGACTATCATCACTTTACGACTTTTTTCAAGAAATGGTGCGGAATGACGCCCTCCCAGTACCGCCGCGGATTTGATACAAATAAATGCGCCTATCCCTCCAATCCCTGAAGATCGGTCTCTGTCTCTACCATCCGCTCCAGCAGCGACTCCTGATTATGCTCCTCCGCATCCAGCTGCTCCTGCAATTCCATCAGCTTCTCGTAATCCGAAGCCAGCGCCGGATCCATCATTTGCAGCTTCAGCTGCGCCGTATGCGCCTCGCTCTCCGCAAGCAGCCGCTCGTATTTCTCCAGCTGTCTGGTCAGACGGGATTTTATTTTCCCGGGACTATAATAGGATTTCCTGTCAAAAACATCCGTTAAGGTAGGCGCATTGCCGTCACTGATACCTTCTTTATTCTCGGCAGCACCGCGCTCTCCTGCCGCTCCGGATGTCACGCTGCTCCTGACCGCAGTTCCGGCTCCCTTTACAGCAGCGCCGCTTCCGGAGGAAAACATCATCCGCTTCTCCTTCTCATACAGATAATCCTCATAGTTATACGGATACTGCGTTACCTCCTGCCCTTCGAACTCCAATATTCCCGTGGCCACCTGACGAATAAAATACCTGTCATGAGACACGAACAGCACTGTTCCGGAGAACGCAGCCAGCATCTGCTCCAGTGTCTCCTTCCCTACGATATCCATATGGTTGGCGGGCTCGTCCAGGATCAGCAGATTCGGTCTGGTCTGAAACATTTTGCACAGGGCAAGGCGCACCCGCTCGCCGCCGGAGAGCTGCCCCATCTTCTTCTCCACCTCCTCCTGCGAGAAAAGAAAGCTTCCCAATGCACTGCGGACTTCTTCCCTGACCAGGCGGGGATACTCCTCCCAAAAATTCTCCAAAACCGTCTGCTCCGGATCTGACTGCACAGACAGGGCGGCCTGCTGATCGAAATATCCCCATTCCACATTCGGTCCGAATGAAAAGCTTCCGCCCAGCGCCCCTGTCAGCCCCGTAAGGGTCTTCAGCAATGTAGATTTTCCAATGCCGTTTTCCCCGATTACCGCCAGCCGCTCTCCCCTGCGCAGTGTAAAGGACACTTTGGAAAGTTCCCGGTCATAGCCGATACTTAGCTTTTTGGCCGTCAGTACATCTGTATAACTCTCGATCCTGGGCTGAAAAAGCGCATGAAACGCCCTTGTGTCAAAACGCCTGGGTTTCTCGATTTTCACCATATGCTCGATCACCATACGCTTGGATCTGGTTGCCGCCACCTTGCTGGGCGTATTCTTCCACTTTTCAATCCACTCCGTGAGCCGCTGAATCTCCTTTTGCTGAGCCTCGTAATCTTTCTCCTGCTTGGCAAGCGCCGCTTCCTTCTGTTCCAGGAAAGCCGTATAATTGCCCGGATAACGCTTAATCCGATGATACTCGATCTCGTAAGTCACATCGATAATCCGGTCAAGAAACATCCGATCGTGAGACACGATAACTACGGATTTGTCGTAATTTTTCAGATATCCCTCCAACCACTCAATCGTGGGGAGATCCAGATGGTTGGTCGGCTCGTCCAACAGCATGATATCCGGTCTGCTCAGCAGGAGCTTGATAAATGCCACCTTGGTCTGCTGCCCGCCGGAAAAGCTTCCGATAGGACGTTCCAGATCCTTCAGGGCAAATCCAAAGCGCTGAAACATAATCTCCATATCCTGCCGCCAGGTATAGCCCCGAAGTGCTTCCATCTGTTTCTGAAGATTGTCATATTCATACAGCAAAGTCTTGTCCTGGCCTGACTGCAATGCTTCCTCAATCTCCTTCATCCTGGCTTCACAGGAAAAAATAGGCGCGAAGGTCTTCCGAATCTCCTCCTCCACAGAGATACCGCCTTCGGGAAAGCTGATCTGATGCAGAAATCCAATGCGCTGCTTCCCGGCCATGGTAATGCCGCAAGTCTCGTCGCTGTCCAGATTATTCATCCGGATGTCGCCGTTAATCAGCTTCAGCAATGTGGTCTTGCCGCAGCCGTTCCGCCCGATCACAGCAATCTTCTCATTGTCCCGGATCTCAAAATTGACATCCTCCAATATGGTATCCGCGCCGTATTGCACCAGCGCATGTCTGATCTGATATCTCATAAATTTATATCCTCCCTCTGTGAACTGCTGCCGAAGCCTTCCCGTTCATCAGGCACAAGAATTCCCTTCCCCTAACCGCCGCGGAACCCATATGCTATATCCGTGACAGCTTTCAAGAGTCCTGACACTTTACAGCGCCTGCGAAAACCCGCAGCCCTCCGCCATGGCCCCGCAGTCTGCTACAGAGTGTCCGCCTTCTCAAGAAACGCCGTCAGCTGCCGATAGGAATCCGCCCCATCGCGATACCCCTGACGATACAATGCCCGCAGCTTCTTAACATCCTTTTCTACCCGCCCTACTCCGTACGACTTCTTCGGACGGATTACAAAAACTTTCCCACCTTTACGCAGCCTCTCAATATATGCCGCTTGTTCGTTGTAATGCCGGTAACGCCGCGCCATCAATTCTACGACCTTGGGATATCGCCGGTAACGCACACTGGCCAGCCAGAGCATGAGACGCTTCGTACGCCTTTTCACATAACCGGTCTCCTTTGTCATGACTACCACATTGATCTCATTTCCATCCATCACGGACTTCTGTATCGGAAGCGAATCACTCAAACCGCCGTCCAAATAACGCCCTTTGCCAATCGCCACATTCCTGGATACCAGGGGCAGCGAAGCCGACGCACGGATCTTATCCATATCTTTATGCAAATCCCGTATCCGGAAATAAACCGGTCTTCCGGTGACAATATCCGTCGCAACGCTGTATGCCTTGCCCTTATATTGCTGAAAAGTATCATGATCGAAGGGATTGAGATACTCCGGAACCAGATGATAATTCATCTCCACGTTAAACAGATCTCCTGTCGTCAGCAGACTCGTCAGACTGCAATACTCTCTGGTGCCCAGATAATCGATACACACATCCAGCGCGCGTCTCCTCTGTTTAGACAAATAGCTGCACATACTACAGGCTCCCGCGCTCACTCCGTATACACTAGAAAATTCTATCCCCTTATCCAGGAAAAAATCAATCACACCGGCAGTGTAAACACCCTTCATCCCACCGCCTTCCAAAATCAGGCCCGCCTGATACATAGCCATCCCACCTTCCATTGTGAATTATATATCCCATCTTATCCACCCCTCACAGAAACGGCTGGTCACTCTTTTTATCGTAACATAATATCATGCGCAATTGCAATCAGAAGTTGACCGGGCGCCTTTCTGAGACAATATTTTACCACATTTTCCATCCATTACAAGTTCCAATTCATATTGCTCGCGCAGTTGCTGTTATTTTAGGCCCGTGCATTTGTGCCTGCACTGTCCCGCCTCCCGGTTTTCTGTCCCACGGTATACTGTACCAGGTTTCCCCGGATTCCGTATGCCACTACGTAGTCCTCGTCCCGTTCCACCCGGAAATACGCCAGGTCCACGGTACTGTTATCACGGCCGCCCATGCGGACGCCCTTCACATAATATTTGCTGTCCTCCCCCAGTGTCACAGCGCTGTTCAGGAAACGGACCGAATTCTCCGTCGTCAGCCCCATGATGACTATGTGCTGTCCGTCGCATGTCATCTCATATCCACCGCCGCCGGACGCTGCCTCCTGGATATCCTCCAGGGACCGCAGCACCCTGTTAGTCATCCACCAGTCCGTGGATTTGTCTCCCCCGTTCTCCAGGGCCACCGTAATGGCAATGCTGTCCCCGGGCTGCAGGTTATAGATGGCATCGTTGATATCCGAGGTCTTAAAATTGCTTTCCAGGCCGTTTCCCAGAAGCAGGGCCCCGGCGCACAGCAGCGCCGCTGAATTTCTCTTTTTCATCCCTTATGCCCTCCCCTTTGTAATCACATACAGTTTACCGGGAAATGCCCAATGCGAAAAGCTTTTATAATGAAACCCACACAAAGACAGCCCTGCGCCCCCGTCTCAGCGGAGTGTGTGCAACACGTTGCTGTGAACGACAAAGCCGTAAACAATAACAACAAGATATCTACGGAGAAATTTCCTCCGGACCAGGGCTGCAAAACTAAGTTTTTTGAGTATAATAGATTACAGAAAATACTTCGGAAACGAAAATGTCGCAGAGTATGACCCTCTGCGACATTCTCGTTTCCTGTTTTCATTGCTGCCACAGTATAATAATTATCCATATTCTCTCAGGAATGATGTACAAAAAAGAAATATCTGTTATAATATGCGCATAGGTGATTATTTGTCACTATTTACAGGAGGTAGTCAAATGTTAGAAGATCATATCTCAAGCAAAAAGTCCCTCTTTTCTGACGGTGTACACACCGAACTGAGACAGCAGAAGAGCCGCAGCAGGCAGATTTCAATGATTCAGGGCAATCTCACCGGCAATGCCAGAATGGAAAGCTCCGGTACCAGTGCCAGAGTCTACCAAAACGGAGTCTATGGTTTCTCTTCCATAGCGGAATGCTCCGATGATGCCGCCGGAACCGTTCTGAAGGCTGCATCGGAAAACGCTCTGTTCATGGATCGCCATGTAGACAGGGGAAAAGGCCCTCTGCCCGTTATCCCCTGCGGAGGCATACCCTTTTGCAAGGACATTCAGGACACAGACCAGAAACGCTATGTGGAATTTGCCAAAGCACTGGACGGATATATTACCGAAAAATATCCGAAACTTTCCAGTCGTTCCGTGATTGTCATGGAAGATTCCATGGAAAAAATCATCTGTACCTCAGATGGCTATGACGGGCATATCTGTGCACCCAGAAGCTATATCTATGTGTTTCTGAACACAGAGACCGCGTCCGGTACCCCCATTGAGCTCTTCAAAGCCATCGGCGGTTCCGGTATTTTCACCAAAAATTTTACCGATCCGACCCTGCTCTATCCTGAAGTAGATGCCCTGTACGAACGAATCATGCACAAGCGCGAAGGCGTCTATCCCGAGGCCGGCTACAAGACTGTGGTCTTGAGCGGTTTCATGTCCGGCATGCTGGCCCATGAAGCAGTCGGCCATACCGTGGAGGCCGATCTCGTTCTGGGAGGCTCCGTTGCAGGCCCGGCATTGAACAAATGTGTTGCCTCCGAACTGGTGAACCTGGTGGATTTTGCCCATACTGCCTTTGACAAACCCACGCCCCTTCCTGTCTATCTGGACGACGAGGGTACGCCTGCTCAAGATGCCGTCCTCATCAAAGATGGGATATTGACAGGCTATATGCACAACCGGGAAAGCGCCCAGCATTTCGGCGCAAAGCCTCAGGGCAACGCCCGTGCCTGGAGCTTCTCCGACGAACCCCTGATCCGCATGAGAAATACCGCCGTTCTTCCGGGCAGAGATAAACTGGAAGACATCATTGCTTCCGTGGACGACGGCTACTATCTGATCACCAGTACCAACGGCCAGGCTGATACTACCGGTGAATTTATGTTCGGCGTCAATATGGGCTACGAGATCAAAAACGGGAAACTTGGCCGGGCGCTTTTAGACACTACCATCTCCGGCGTGGCCTTCAATATGCTGAAAACCGTGGATATGGTATCGGATACCGTGGAATGGACCAGTGCCGGGTATTGCGGCAAAAAGCAGCCTATGCCGGTGGGAATGGGCGGTCCTGCCCTTCGCTGCAAGGTTATGATAGGAGGTCGTTAACATGACAGACATGAATAATATCGCCGAAAAGACAAAAGCATTGCTGATAAATGCCGGTGCACAGAAAGCCCAGTACACCGTGACGGAGAAGGAGACACATGAGTTTAATGTAGATGGAGGAGAGTTCTCTCTGTTCCGCACCCTGTTTGACCGCAGCCTTTCCATTACTGCCTATAAAGACCAGAAAAAAGGCTCTTCATTTACCAATCAGTTCGATGACGCAGCGGTGGAAAACGCTGTCCGGGATTGTATCAAATCCGCGGAATCGGGCGTCGCCGATGAAGCCTTTGACATCGCCCCCGTGCAGGAAAGCGAAATCTTTCGGCAGGGCGCTTATGAACCGGATATTGAGCTCCTTTTCGGCCGTACCAGAGAACTGATGGAGGACATCCGGAACAGACATCCCAAAATTCTCATGGAACAGATGATTGTACGCCATGACAAAGTTCATACCGTTTACCGGAACACCAATGGTACAGAATTTGAGACCTACGAGGGAGCTTATTCCGTCTCTTTGATGTTCTCTGCTCATGAAGGGGAGACGACTACCTCCTTCTTCGGCAGCGGCGTATCCACGGCTGCGCTGGACCGTCCTTTTATAGAACTGGGTTCCCTGGAAAAGGATTTAAGCGATACCGAATCCCAGCTGACCACCATCCCGGTAGAAGGGAAATTTGAGGGAGTCATTGTGCTCACTCCCGGCAGCCTGGGAGAATTCCTAAGCAGCGCTATCTCCAATTTTGCCTCCGACGGGGTCATCCTGGAGAAAACCAGTATCTGGCTGGACAAACTGGACACGCAGGTAGCGGACAGCCGCCTCACCATCTCTATATGTCCCCAGGATTCCCGTATCGTATGCGGAGAAAGGTATACCCATGACGGCTTCCGTTCCGAGGACTACGATCTGATCAAAGACGGCGTACTGAAGTCCTTCCTTCTATCCCTGTATGTGGCCAACAAATCCGGTTTCGCCCCGGCAAAGAATTCCTCATTCTCCGTTGTGATAGAAGGCGGGGACACTCCCTATGAGGATATGATCAAAAATATTAAGAAAGGTCTCATCATCGGCAGATTCTCCGGCGGCCAGCCCGGCACTAACGGTGATTTCTCCGGCGTAGCCAAAAACAGCTTCCTGGTAGAAGACGGCCGGATCAAGGGTGCTGTCAGTGAGACCATGATCAACGGCAATCTGGCAGATCTGCTGAATAATCTGGTGGCGATCTCCAAAGAAACCGTTGCGGACGGCAATACCGTGCTGCCCTACATGGCCTTTGATAAGGTTGTGATTTCCGGGAAATAAACTTAAAAAGGTTTTACACGGCTCCCTTACAGGACTGTGCAAAGAGAAAAACTCCCGCAGGAAAACGGGATCCCGATAAAAACGGGAAGCCTTTGATTCCTGCGGGAGTTTTCATCCCAGGGGCAGTTAGCCGGCTCTTCAGCATCCTCAGTTCCTTTAACCTAGATAATGACTTTTATGTCCGCAGGTGATTTCGCCAATATTTTCCATGCTCTTACCCAGGTACCGCGGGATGCGAAGTTCTTTAACTATGGCCTGCATTCCTACTGGAGGAAAGACCGGTAAATATCTGCGGTGCTGCAGATAACGCTATCTTCACAGTGCCCGGACTGCAAGACGGAGTGCCTGCACAATATCCTCCAACGGCATGCCGGGACGTTTGCCACCTCCCTGCTCCGGCGGCACGGAACGCTTGTCACCACCCTGTTCCGGTAGCACGGGAACCTTACTGGCACCCTGCTCCAGCGGCACAGGAACCTTGCTGCCTCCCTGCTCCGGCAGGCAGGGCACATGGATAAATCCCACTCTCAACCCGCTTCCCTCAAAATGATGCCGCAGACTGTAGAACAAATCATTGCACACATACGCCCCCGCGGAATAGGAAATCCCGCAGGAGATACCGCCGCCCTTCACGGACTCCACGATCTTACGCACCGGAACGGACGCAAAATACGCCACGGGTCCCCCCGGCGCCACCGGCTCGTCCCGGGGCTTCTTCCCCGCATTGTCCTCTATGGAAGCGTCACGCAGGTTGATGGCCACCATCTCCGGCGTCACCATGGCCCTGCCCCCTGCCTGCCCCACGCAGAGTATCACATCCGGCTGCAGCTCCCGGGCCGCCTCCAGAACCTTCTTTGCAGCCTCCCCAAATACCGTGGGCACCAGGAGCTTTTCCACCTCCCAGTCCCCCACACGCCCCTCCAGCCGGCTCACCGCTTCCCAGGAGGCATTCACTGTATCCTCGCCGAAAGGCTCAAACCCTGTAATTAAAACCCTCTTTTTCATCGCATTCATCGCAAACCTCCTCCTTTTCTCCCTGTAATCCTTGCCGCTCCCCTATAATAAAGCACTCCCGCAGCAGACTTCAAGATATCCGTCCATGCCTACCTACACCCGGACTCCACCGCATTTCTTTTTGTCCAAATTCCTTTCTTTCGACAGCCCTGTTCACTCCTTCGTATAAATGGTAATCACCAGGTCATCCTCCACACCCCTGAAACAGGTCTCCGCAAAATCTTCCCCGAACCGCTCCCGGAATTCTGCCCGCATGCCCTCCATCGCCTCCCGGTGCAGCTCCTGGGGCACCTTCGTCTGATCCAAAAATCCCCGGCTGCCAAACCTTGGCAGAAACCCGTCCTTCAGGGCTGTCTCATAAACGCCGCCCCTCCTGATAACCCTCTCCTCCCTGCCCGCAAACAACCTGCCGTAGGCCTTCTCCCGGTCAAATTTCCAACTATACCTTGTGGGGGAGATGCCCTGATTCATAAGCCTGCTCCAGTACCCGGAATATAGGATGTTGACAATCTGGTTGTATCGGCTGTTGTCAAAGCCGCTGTCCCCGCTCTGCCCGGGACGGTCATCCCTGCAGATAAAGCGCCCTCCCCGTTTCAGCACGCGGCAGATTTCGGAGAGTACCTTTTCCGGATTGGAATCAGATGGGGCACACTGTCCGCCACAACCGTGTCAACACTCTCGCATTCATGCGGTATGTCAAGAGCATTCATACGGCAAAGCGTCACATTCTCCAGGGATATCCCCAGGTGCGCCGCCCGCTCCTGCAACAGGGACAGCATACTGTTGGAAATATCCCCCGCGATGATATGGGCGCCTTCCGCAGCGCAGGGCACTGTGAGACAGCCGTCACCGCAGGCGAGATCCAACAGGACGCCCTCCCCGGTCATCCCTGCCACTTCCCCTGCGAACAGAGCATCCCTCTCCTCAATCAGATACCGGCGGGCTCCGGAATAGCTTTTCCGATGTGCTCATAGCCGATATACTTATCCCCGTCTCCGTCTGTGACCATATCCGGCATATCTGACAGCTGCCACACACCTTCCCTGCGCACAGCCCTGTACCCGCAGCCGCAGGCAGGCAAGGTCATTGTACTTTTGCATTTGGGACATAGAAACATTTCTTTTTCCTCCTGTCATAATATTCTGTCTTATAGTCTTCCATGGATATAAAAGATTCCCTTATCATTCCTATGATTATTTCTAATTCTGTCCTGTTCAAATCGCTCACGCACGGCGGTTTCTATTAGTTGAAATCTGCACAGGGCTTTCACAATCCCCCATACACTACATTGCGCCGCTCCGCCCTCATGCCGTCATACACCAGTTTCGCATAATAATAGGGATACAGAAGCCCCACCTCATCCCCGTTTCCCAAAGAAAGCACCAGATTGTCGAAATGCTCCGGATGAATCTCCGGCTCCGCCTCGTCAAACCAGAGACAGTCCACGCCCTGGTCTATGTAATTTTCCTTCAGCTTCGCCCAGACGAATTCCCTGGTGTCCGGATTGGTAGGATCGATCTCCGCCTGGGGGCCGTAGAACTCATAGATTCGGTTGGATCCGCTGGCCGTCCGGATCAGGAGATTCCACTCCAGCATTTCCCCATAATTTTCGCTCTTTTCGTTGACGGTGGGCCACATGGACACCATCAGCTTCACCCCCATGGCATGGAGCTCCTCCGCCATTGCTTTTGGGTCAGGCCAGTAGGCGGGATCAAACTTGTAATCCCCCTGCTCTGTCCAATGGAAATAATCTATCACAATTACGTCAAGCGGAATTCCCAGTTCCCGGTACCGCCTTGCCACCCGCAGCACTTCCTCCTGGGTTTCATACCGCAGCCTGGACTGCCAGAAACCCATGCACCAATCCGGCATCATAGGGGCATGCCCGGTCAGATCCGCCAGGGTCTCCGCCACCTCTGCCGGGCTTCCTCCCATCACCACATAATCCATCTGCCGCATGCAGTCGCTGCTCCACCGGGTCCGGTTACAGGCCAGCTCGCAGGTTCCCGTGGACGGCATATTCCACAGGAAGCCGTACCCCAGGGAGGAATACACGAAGGGCATTGCGCACTTTGCATTCACATGGCGCAGATCCACGGTGCAGCCCTTCAAATCAAAGCATCCCGTGGCCTCGTATCTCATGTACTGCCTCCTGCAAAATATATGTCATCGTTTTTCAAAATACCGAAGCCCTGTGCTGCAATCCAGTGACAAAGCGTTTTCCGCCATACGGAAATTTTTCGAATCGTTTCCCCAAATCTTGATTTACATCTTTGATTATATAACTTTTTCCGGTTCTTTACAATGGATATCCGGACTGTATTGAATTGGGAGGATTTGTACAGTGATTTCCATTATCCGATTTTGCATAAAGTGACAAAGTTACTGTGCACCCGGTGCCTCCGCAAGGCGTTTCCGTGCGCATTTTGCATGAACAATCCCGGGCAGCCAATCAGGCGGCCTTGCAATCGAAGCGGCTGGCTTGACAGCGGCCTGTCCCAGAGGGTCTCGTAAAAGGGCCTCGCAAAAGAGGCCCACAAAGAACTCCGCAAAAGGAAAAATAATTGCAAACAATCTGAAATAATGTTAAAATAGTACATAAAATATGCTATATACACGGAGAATACCATGAAACGAAAATTCCACTTATTCCTTCCCGCCCTCTTTCTGCTGACCGCCTCTCTGTGCGGATGCGGAGGCGAAGAAAATTCATCCCCTTCCAACGGAGAAATTCTTTCCGATGGAGAAAATTTTTCTTCCCCCACCTCCGGCCCGGTGGAGCTGACGGTCTGGGGCGCGGCCGAGGATGAAGAACTTCTAAACCGGATCTTAGACGAATTCCAGGAAAAATACCGGGGCGAAGCCGACTTCCGGATTACATATGAGCCCCAGAGCGAAAGCCACTGTACCGATGCGCTGATTGCTGACCTGGAAAACGGCGCTGACGTTTTTGCGTTTGCGGATGACCAGCTGAACACACTGGTGGCATCAGGGGCCCTGGATCCTGTAGAAAACGCGGAAGCTCTGCGGGCAGCGAACCTGCCGGAAGCCGTCTCAGCAGCCAGTGTCAACGACACCCTGTACGCCTATCCCCTGACTGCGGACAACGGTTATTTTCTATATTATAATAAAGAATATTTCTCTCCGGAAGACATCCTTTCCTGGGACAGGATGCTGGACATTGCCGGAGATTCGGGCAGGAAAGTTTCCATGGAATGGTCTTCCGGATGGTATGTATACGCCCTGTTCGGCAATACCGGCCTCACCCTGGGGCTCAACGATGACGGCATTACGAATTACTGTACCTGGAACGACACGGAAGGCGACATCAAGGGAACCGATGTGGCAAAAGCCATGACGACCATGGCCAGGCACCCGGGATTTTTGAGCACGGACGACGCCGGTTTTGTGGAAGGAGTCAAAAACGGCTCTATCGTAGCCGGAATCAGCGGCGCCTGGAACGCGGTAACCGTGGAAGAGGCCTGGGGCGATGCCTTCGGGGCCGCAAAACTGCCTTCCTATGCCTGCGCGGGACAGCAGGTTCAGATGGCATCCTTTTCCGGCTACAAGCTCATCGGCGTGAATGCGTATTCCCCGCACAGGGACTGGGCGGCCAGGCTTGCGGAATGGATTACCAGTGAGGAAAATCAGGAGCTGCGCTTTGAAATGCGAGGGCAGGGGCCTTCCAATAAAAAGACGGCCGCTTCCCGGGAGGTTCAGGCTTCCCCTGCCATCGCCGCGCTTCTGGAGCAGTCGGAGTACTCCTGCCTGCAACGCATCGGCGGAAATTTTTGGGAGCCGGTCACCAACTTTACCGAGGAGATTCTGGCGGGAAACCCTTCCGGAAAAAGTCTTCAGGAGCTGCTGGACACTATGGTTGCAGGCATTATTGCGCCATGACCGCATCTTCCCATGCCGTCTGTGCGCAGTTTACGCAATATCGACTTCAGGCTTCACAGCCTGTAGAATCTAATGCTGTCCATACACGGTTTCCCCAATACCGGCTTCGGACTTCACAGCCTGCACAACGCCCGATCTGCCTGCATACAGTTTCTGCTGCTTCAGTCATTACATTCGGTATTACATACTATTGTCATCAAAAACGGTGAACTCTTGGAACGGTATAGATACATCAATTTACAGTTAAATAAGGAGTGCTGCCCAACATGAAAAATATCAGCTTAAAACACCGCCTGATCCTCCCCATCGCCCTGCTTGGCATCGTGGCGCTGCTGTCCAACATCCTGTCCGTCCTCAATATCCGCAACGTAAACGCAAGCGCCTCCAACATCGCGGACGACTATATGGAAGGCAAGGAGCGGCTGGCCGAAATCTGCCAGGACTCCATGGAAATTCACAAGATGGCCTTAAGCCACATTGTAGCTACAGATTATAATACCATGATCCTCCTGGTCCAACAAATCAAGGAAGAGGAATCGCTTCTGGACGACAGGCTCTCGGAGTACGAGGCTTTTGTCATACAGAAGGACAGGGCCCGGTACGAATCCCTTCTGGACAATTACGCCGAATTCAAACATGCCCTCGTCCACCTGGTATGCGCCAGTGCAGGCCACAAGACCCAGGACGCCTATGCCCTGGCCAACGGCGATGTGGCGGAGTACGCCGATGCCATGAGAGCGGATATCGACGCCCTGAACGCATCCTTCAACGCCCAGACCCGGGAGGCCAGATCCCATCTCTCCACAGTATACCTGATCTCCCTGGCGGTGGGCATCACAGCCGCCCTTGCCTGTATCCTTCTGGTACTGGCTGATTTCCGGCTGATTTCCGTTTACGTCGTGATCCCCATCAAAAATATACTGAAGACAATCCAGGAAAGCTCGGGACGCATCAACGGCATGACGGGGGAAGTGCTGAAGAAAACCCATGCCTCCCGGAAAAGCGCCGCAGGCCTTTCCGCCCTGGCAGGACAGCTTTCCACCGCATTCCAGGAGGTTGCCGGAAATGTATCCGCCATCAACGAGGGCGCAGGGAATGTCCGCCAGGAGGTCAGCTCCATCACGGAGGAATGCAGCAACATTACCGCCTACACCGCCCAGATGAACGCCCGGGCGGACGACATGCAGCAATCCGCCCAGAACAGCGCACAAGCCGCCGGGGCCAAGACAGAGGAAATCCTACATTCCCTCAACGATGCCATCGAAAAAAGCAGAAGCGTGAACCAGATCAAATCCCTCACCGGCGATATCCTCACCATCGCCCAGCAGACCAGGCTCATCTCCCTGAACGCGTCCGTGGAAGCCGCCAACGCGGGAGACGCGGGAAAGGGCTTTGCCATGGTGGCCCGGGAAATCCGGGAACTATCCAATTCCACCCAGGAAACCGCGGCCCGCATCCAGGAAATCAACGATGTGGTCACCGCCTCCGTCTACAATCTCTCCGATCATGCGCGGCAGATGATTGACTATATGAGTCAATCTGTTTTGAAGGAATTCCAGACATTCGTGGAATCCGGCCACCAGTATAAGGAAGATGCCGCCTACATCCGCCGTACCATGGATGAGTTCCACGGGCAGACCCAGAACCTGAACCACTCCATATCCGGCATTGCGGATTCCATCGGCACCATCAACAAAGCCATCGATGAAAGCGCGTCCGGCATTGCAGGCATGGCAGGCAGCACCAGAAGCCTGGCCGCCGACATGGAGGACATCACCCGGCGCATGGGCGTCAATCAGGAGGTTGTGGCAGAACTGGAGAAAGAGACGGTGGTGTTTGATAATCTGTGATATTTATACTTGAAATTATAATAATTTGAAGTATAATAAAAGAAAACAGGGAGGTATTATGGAACACTTTATAGACCGCGAACAGGAAATGGAAACCCTGCAAACAGAATATGACAGGAACGGAAGCTCCCTTGTCATTCTTTACGGAAGGCGCAGGGTTGGAAAGACCACCCTGATTTCCGAGTTTATCAAGGACAAAAAAGCCCTGTATTTTCTTGCCAGTGAGGAATCTGAATCCCAAAACCGTTCTGCCTTTCAGGAGAAGGCTGCGGAGTTCCTTGACAACGATCTCCTGCGAAATGCAGCCGTGAACAATTGGGACATTCTTTTTAAAGCCATAATGGACAAAGGCTTTGGCACAAAACCCTGTATTGTCTTGGATGAATTTCAATATCTTGGCAAGGCGAACCCTGCATTTCCGTCTGTTTTTCAGAGAATCTGGGAGGAGGTATTGAAGGACAGATCTGTTATGGTCATCCTTTGCGGCTCCCTCATATCTATGATGGAATCTCAGACTCTTGCATACGGCAGTCCCCTGTATGGCAGGCGGACAGCACAGATACGCCTGAAACAGATTCCCTTTGAACACTATCACAAATTTTATCCGGAAAAGCCCTGGAGAGAACTGATCGAAAGGTATGCGGTAACAGGCGGAGTCCCGAAATATATTGAGCTGTTTTCCGGAAGCGGGGACATCTATGAAGCCATTGAAGAATGCGTGTTAAACCGTTCGGGATATCTGTACGATGAACCATATTTTCTGCTGCAGCAGGAAGTCAGTGAAGTGGGAAGCTATTTTTCCATTATAAAGACGATCGCCGCCGGCAACAGTAAGCTATCCGCCATATCCACGGTACTGGAAATCAAATCCACAAGTCTCACCAAGTATCTGAAAACCTTAATGGATCTGGATATTGTGGAGCGGGAGGTTCCTGTTACAGAGGACACTCCTGAAAAAAGCAAAAAAGGACTTTATAAAATCAAAGACAATTATCTGCGTTTCTGGTTTGCCTTTGTATACCCGAACAAGAGCTTTATTGAAAGCGGCCATAGCCAGATAGTTGCGAAAAAGATACGCGAGACCCTGGTCAGCCGCCATATTTCCTTTGTCTATGAGGATGTATGCCGCGAAAGAATGTGGCAGCTGAACGCAGAGGATACATGGCCGTTCCATTTTTCAAAACTGGGACGCTATTGGGACGCAAAAACAGAAATCGATATTGCGGCAGTGGATCCAGAAGGAAAAAATCTGATTCTGGGAGAGTGCAAATACTGGCGGGAACTGATGGGCAGTAATATCCTGCGGGAACTGGAAGAAAAAGCGGAGCATGTTCCCTGGGAACAGAAAAGACGCAGGACATGGTATGTGCTGTTCAGTGCGGAAGGCTTCACCGATGAACTACAGGCCCTTGCGGCAGAGCGTGACGATGTGGTTCTGTTTCATGACTTTGAAGCATAACTATAACAGACGGCATGCTTCAAAGACTCGAATCCGCAGCTCCTATCAGCACCTGTTTCCCGATAAACGTAAAACCGTATTTATGAATTTTGTTTTCCGAAAACCCTCTTTCCAACAATACTGCAGCATACTCCTTCTCTTCAATCTGCCTCGGAGCCGCCTGCACCGTGTCTTCCAAGGTCTTCTCTTTTATCGGGTTATTTACTTTGAATTCTATAATAATCGCGTCTACCCGATTATTTGTAACTACAGCCCTTTCACCTTTATTAGTAATTGCAATTCTTTCGCCATTATATAATATCGTATCTCCGGCACATCGTCTCGGTTCCAACAGCACATCATACCGCCCAAAGCCACTTTTTATTTTCCCCTTTTCAATTCCAACATTAAACTGTATATTAGATTCTATCAGAATAAAGAAAAAGGAAAACAACCATGATTGAATTATACTATATCGAAGACGATCCTGACATCGCGGCTGCCGTAAAGGAATACCTGGAGCAGAAATCCTTCCGGGTAACCGTCTGCGCCACCCTTGCCCAGGCCAGGCAGGCACTGGGCCATCATGTACCCACTCTTGTGCTGTTGGACTGGAACATGCCGGACGGCCATGGGGACAGGCTGTGCCGGTGGATCCGGGAGAACTGGAAGGAGCTGCCCGTCATTTTCCTCACCGTCCGGGGAGACGCTGCCCACATTGTGTCCGGCTTCCGGGATGGCGCGGACGATTATGTAGTCAAACCTTTTGAACTGGAAGTGCTGCACTCCCGGATCCTTGCGCTCCTGCGCAGAACCGGCAATGTGGCGCAGCAGTATCTTTCCTGTGACGGCATCCGAATGGACTTAAACCGCCGTGCGGTTACCTGCCATTCGGAGGAAATCCTCTTAAGCGCCGCGGAATATGAACTGCTTTTATACCTGCTGCAGAACAAGGGAAAAACCCTGACCCGTGAGAAAATCCTGGCACAGGTATGGGATGTAAACGGTAACTATGTGAACGACAACACGCTGACGGTCACCGTCAAGCGGCTGCGGGAAAAACTCCGTCATCCCGCCTGCCTGAAAACCGTGAGAAGTGTCGGCTACAGGATGGAGGATACCCTATGAACGGACGGAAGAATATCCGAATTACACTTGGACTGACTGTGTCCGTAAGCCTGCTTGCCGCCGCTGTCTCCGTGCTGCTCTTTACCTTCCATTACAGCCGGATACAATTTGAAATCATAAACGCAGTCTGCGTAGAGATAGCGGAGCAGGAACCGGGGACAACGAAAATCATTGCAGCAGCCCTGAAGGAATATACGAAAGAGGATACCCACGGCACAGTACCAAAAGACCTTCTAAAATCCATGGGATACCGGATTTCCGATTTTGCAGGCACTCCTTACAGGAAGGGCTTCTGGTGTATCGCAGCAGGTTTTCTCGCAGGCGGCCTGCTTTTCGCCTGCACCTGGCTATACCGTAGCCAAACGGAGAACCGCCGCATCCAGTCTCTGGCAGAATATCTGGAACTGGCGGACAATGGCCGTGCCCCCATTCTCGCCGCCTCAGGTGAGGATGCCTTTTCGAAACTGGAGGATGCAATATATAAGACCGTGACCTGCCTCTATCAGGCGAAGGAGGCCGCTATCCAGACGAAGAACGGATTCGCGGAAAACCTGTCCAACATCGCCCATCAGATTAAGACGCCCATCACCGCCATTTCCCTGTCTGTCCAGATGATGGAGCATGACGCTGCCGGAACAAATTCCTGCATTATGGAAAAAAGTTCCTGCGTCGCTTCAGAAGCATCTGATATTTCCGCTCCGCAAAAAACTTCGGATACATTTGGCAAACCTGAACAGACGGCGGCAGAATTACGTTTCTCCGATTTATTCCGGAACCACCTGACACAGATAAAGAGACAGCTCCTGCGCCTGACCCGCCTGGAGGAGGCCCTGCTGCTCCTGTCCCGCATTGATGCCGGAACCCTGTCCCTGAAAAAAGAAGAAACGGATGTCTACACCCTGCTTGTCCTTGCCGCAGACAACCTGCAGGAAATATTTGCCGCATCCGACGTCTCTGTGGAGATACCGGAGCAGGGCGGCATGATGGTCATGGCGGACCTGGACTGGACCATGGAGGCAGTCATGAACCTGATGAAAAACTGCGCAGAACAGACAAACGGCGGCGCAATCCACTGTGCCTATGAGCAGAATCCCCTGTACACGGAAATCCTGATCTGGGACGAGGGTGCGGGATTTGCCGGGGAAGACATCCCCCATCTCTTCAAACGCTTCTACCGGGGGCAAAACGCTGCCAAAGGCGGTATCGGCATCGGATTGGCCCTGTCCAGGGAGATTATCGAGCGTCAAAACGGTACCCTCCGGGCGAGAAACAAGCCGGGCGGAGGCGCTCTTTTCGAAATCCGCTTCTACAGTCACTGAACTGTCATTTTGATTTGCTATACTGTAAGAAGAAAATATGGGAGAAATAATAAATCCCAAAGCTACGAAAGGAGCAGATCAAAATGGAAATTTTAAAATGCCAGGGCATACGCAAGGTATACGGCACCGGCACAAACCAGGTAACGGCATTGGACGGAATAGACCTGTCCGTGGCCAAAGGAGAATTTGTAGCAATCGTCGGCTCATCCGGCTCAGGCAAATCCACCCTGCTGCACATCCTGGGCAGCGTGGACAAGCCCACGGCAGGTAAAGCCATCATAGACGGGACAGACCTGTCCGGACTGAACCAGACTCAGGCGGCAATCTTCCGGCGCAGAAAGGTGGGACTGGTGTACCAGTTCTATAACCTGATCCCTACCCTCACCGTGCGGAAAAACATATTAATGCCCCTGGCCCTGGACAAAAAGAAACCCAATCAGGAATATTTCGAAAAAGTCGTTCACACCCTGGGCATCTCCGACCGTCTGGATGCGCTGCCCAACCAATTGTCCGGCGGCCAGCAGCAGAGAGTCGCCATTGCCCGCTCCCTGATCTATCGCCCCGCGCTGCTGCTGGCGGACGAGCCCACCGGGAACCTGGACCAGAAAAATTCCAGGGAAATCATGGACATGCTTAAGCTCTCCAACCGCAGCCTGGAACAAACCATCCTGCTCATCACCCACGATGAGAAAGTGGCCCTGGAAGCGGAACGCATCATCACCATCCAGGATGGACGAATCATAAGTGACGACAGAAGGGAGGTGAAGACGCTGTCCTAGCAAGGAGTCTGCACGGCATTTCCCAGAGAAAGTTACCGGCAATTCTGAAAGAAAGGGCTTCGCGGCAGTTCTTAAGAAAAATCTGCGGCATTTCCCAAATCATGCAACAGCGTTATAACTATGTGGAAAGAATATTCATCAGATTACAGAAAAAACAATCCGGCTTCCAGTCTCTCCGTCCGGATCTCGGCATTCATTTCAGCGCTTCTTTTGTCCCTGCTGTGCGGATTATTCTACAACATGTGGAAATATGAGGTGGAGCGGATAGCACTGGAGGACGGCGCCTGGCAGAGCCGTCTGGTGGGAGAAATCGACAACGAAGCTCTGGAGTCCATCAGAAATTTCGCCACTATAAAAGATGCGGTAATAAACGAAAAGAAAAGCCAGGACGAAGAAACGATTACGGACCTCTATTTTTACGATTACAGAGATGTCCTGAAAGACACGCCCCGCATCGCCGAACTGGCGGGGATTCCTGCGGAGAAAACCCTCTACCACCATCAGCTTCTGGCGATGTACCTGATCCGGGATCCCCAGGATACCGCGCCCAGGCTGCTGTTTCCCCTGTTCATCCTGATTACGTTGATGGCATCCTTCTCCCTGGTTGTCATCATACACAATTCCTTCGCGGTTTCCATGAACGCCAGGATTCACCAGTTCGGCATCTTTTCCAGTATCGGGGCTACGCCAAAACAAATCCGCGCCTGCCTGCTGCAGGAAGCCGCCTCCCTGTGCGCCCTGCCCCTGGTGACCGGAAACCTCCTAGGCATCGCGGGCGCGGTTGGGCTGATGCTCCTGACCAATGTGCTGTTGGGGAGCGATATTCCGGGGCGGCATGAGGCGGCTCCCGGCTACCATCCATTGGTTTTCCTGGTTACGCTGCTTCTCACCCTGGCAACCATATGGATTTCCGCCTGGCTTCCCGCCAGAAAGCTGAGCCGGCTCACTCCCCTGGAGGCCATCAGGAACACCGGGGAACTACAACTGAAACGCAGGAAAAAATCGCCCGTCTTAAGCCTCCTCTTCGGCGTGGAGGGAGAACTAGCGGGCAACGCCTTAAGGGCACAGCGCAAAGCCCTGCGGACGGCATCCCTGTCCCTGGTATTTTCCTTTATGGCGTTCACGGCCATGCAATGCTTCTTCTCCCTCTCGGGCATCAGCACCAGAGAAACCTATTTTGAAAAATACCAAGATGCCTGGGATATTTATATCACCCTAAAAGACGTTCAGGTGGAAAACTTTCCGGAGACGGAAAACGTCCGAACACTTGCCGGAGTGAGGAGCGCCATTGCGTATCAAAAGGCCTCGGCAAAGAGACTCATCACGGAGGCGGAACTCAGCGAAGAAATGAAATCCTTCGGCGGCTTTTCCCAGGCCCCCGGGCACTATGTCACCCCGGCAGACGGCTGCTGGCTTGTAAACGCTCCGCTTATGATACTGGACGACAACAGCTTTTCCGCCTACTGTGAGCAACTGGGCATTGTCCCCAGATTGGACGGCGCGGTGATCATAAATCAGATCCGGGATGTGACCAATCCCGATTTCCGTCACCCGGTTTATTCGCCCTACTTGAAAAAGGACAACACCGGGGAAGCCCCTGTAAGCATCCTGCGCCAGTCCGGCAGTGAGGAACTGACGGCAGAGGTTCCGGTTCTCGCCTATACGGAGCAGCTCCCCGCCCTGCGTGAAGAATACGCCACTCTCAACTACTATGAATTAGTACATTTCCTCCCCGCATCCCTGTGGAAGGAAATCAAAGGACAGCTCGGAAACGCCGAAAATGAAGCCTACATCTGCGTCCTTGGAACAGAAAACGCCTCCCTGGAAGAGCTGAATGACCTGCAGTCCCGAATTGGCACCCTCATAAGCCCCACTTATACCGTGGAGAGTGAAAACCGCATCCAGGAATATGAAACCAACAACACCCAGATCCAGGGAATGAAAGTGGGATTCGGCGGTTTCTGTGTCCTGCTTGCCGTAATCGGCATCGGCAATGTGTTCTCCAACACACTGGGATTCGTCCGGCAGCGGAAACGGGAATTCGCCAGGTACATGTCCGTGGGCCTGACGCCCGCGTCCCTGCGAAAAATGTTCTGCATCGAGGCGTTAGTTCTGGCCGGCCGCCCGATTCTGGTCACCCTCCCCCTGTCGGCCATCGGTGTGGGCCTCATGCTGAAAATGAGCTACGTAGCCCCTGCGGAATTCCTGGCAGAAGCTCCTCTGGTTCCCATTGCCCTGTTCATGCTGGCTATCCTGGCCTGTGTAGCGCTGGGCTATTCCCTTGCCTGGCGGAACATGCGGAAAATCAACCTGGCGGAGGTTCTGCGGGATGATACGATGATGTAGGAATGGAAGCCGTTTTCCCCAGCCAGGACAAACCGGAAATAAAATTTTTGTCTTATTGATTGAAAACAGGGCTGTCACGCGGCAGCCCCGTTTTGTCTTTGACTATTTAAATTTCTTCCACCCTGCCATATATATTCACTCGGTCACCGCTTTTTCCCACAGGGCAGTCCTGCCCGGCTCCGGTTACTGCCTGCATGATACCGTTCCGTTCCCCCCGTACATACTGCTCAAACCATCCCTCCATCCGGCGGCGCATCTCTGCCACTTTTCCCGCATACCGGGGATCCCCATAAAGATTGCGTTCCTCTCCCGGGTCGTTTTCCAGATCATATAGCTCGTGATATCCATAAGGATAACGGTGGATATACTTCCAGTCCTTGCTCCGAATCATCCGCACCGGCCCGTATTCGTCATAGACAACAACTGTGCGCTCCTCTCCAGCCGCTTTACCGACGCCTTCCCCCGACTTATCAACCTTTTCCCCGGATAACAACTGTCCGGCAAAGCTCTTCCCCGGAAGTATCTTCGTCCCGTGCCAGGATATCCCGGCAAGCTCCAACAGAGTAGGAAATACATCATAAGCGCTGACCAGTTCCCTGTTCACTCTGCCCGCAGGTATATGTCCCTTCCAACAGACCAAAAACGGCACCTTCACCGCCGTGTCATACATGTTCATGGGAAAGGTACCGTTTCCTTTTCCCCACACGCCATGATGCCCCATGTTCATGCCGTTGTCCGCGGTAAAGATCACAAGAGTCTCCCGCCCGGAATCCAGTTCTTCTACCTTCTGCAGAATACGCCCAATCTGCTCGTCCATGGCGCTGACCGCGGCGAAATACCCTGTCAGGTTCTCCCTGCGCCTTCCGGTATTGTAAACAGGCCCCGTGGTCATATTGGGGTGATCAGGAATATCGGGGATGCTTTCAAAGGCACAGTCCCTGTAATAGTCGATCCATTTGGCCGGATGCTGATCCTCGGCCCAGGGCGAGTGAGGCGCAGTATAATGCACGGACAGATAGAAGGGATTCTCCTCCTTTGCCAGTTCGTCCATCCAGCGCAGCGCCCTGTCGGTGATCAGCTCCGTCACATACTTACCATGCTCCACTTTGATATCGCCGTTTTCCGTTATATCGGCGTGGTAATAGCAGCATCCACCGCGCCCCAGAGAATACCATTTGGAAAAACCATGCTGCATCCTGACACTGTCCCCCAGATGCCACTTTCCGGACAGGGCGCAGGTATAGCCGTTCTCCGCCAACAAATCCGTGTAGGTCACCTGCCCCTCCAGGAAGGCTTCCGGCTTGGTCTCCCGGGAATAGCCCCCGGCATAGGGATTCTCCTGCCCCTGCTTCCTGAATCTCTCTCCGTCCACATTTCCGCTCCTGATCCAGTCATGGACTCCGTGAACAGAGGGAATTGTTCCCGTGAGAAGAGATGCCCTGGCCGGAGAACACACAGGCGAAACGCAGAAAAAGTTTTCAAACCGCATTCCCTCCGCAGCAATCCGGTCCAAATTGGGAGTATACAGTTCCGTCGTGCCCGCACAGTGCATTGCCCATTCTCCCTGGTCATCTGACAGGATGAAAAGAATGTTCGGCCTTTTCCCCATATTTTGCTTCTCCTTATCTGATTATGTTCTTTTGTTTCCTGACCCTTCAGGGCTGTTTTAGATACTAGTACTGCCTTGCGGGAATAACGGTGAATTCAGTGCCCGATATTTGTGTCAGGGCAAGGAGGAAGAATGAGGCGATGCGGCGACACACCTGCTGATGACGACGCAGCACCGGCACAAGGAGCGAGTGCTGAATTCACTGGAATTTCCACAAGGCAGTACTAGTCACCATACTCGCTGTCGTACTCCAGGACAGCGCCGGTAGACGCATCTATGGTATATTCATATTCCACCCTGTCCTTGTAAAATTCTATCTCATACTCCGTATATCCATGTTCCTTTTCCAGTTTTATCTTGGTGAAAAAAACTTCCGTTGTGGTAAAACCCGCATGGGTTACCGCAATTTCCTTTGCCTCATCCTCCCCGATCAGCGTGTCCGTTCCCACTGTTCCTGGATTACGGAACGCCTCTGCGCTCTTATCCATGATCACGCCCGTTGCCGCGTCGATCTCATATCCATATTCCATATCAGCAGTAAAAAAATCAATATCATATACTGCCACACCGTCATCCCAGTCCAGCTTTTCCTTCGTAAAAGTCACATCCGACTCTGTCAGGCCTGCATCCGCCAAAGCTATGGATTTCGCGCTGTCCATGGTGTCCACATAGAGAGAGGACTGATTACCGGGCTGGGCACCACCCTGGGGCTGCCCACTGCCGGACTGACCGTTTCCCTGACCCTGTTGTCCGCTGGATGCCCCGCCAGTCTCTCCGCTTTCCTGGCTCTGCCCACTGCCAGGCTGTACACCAGACTCTCCACTTCCCTGACCCTGCCCACTGCCAGGCTGTACACCAGACTCTCCACTTCCCTGACCCTGCACGCCGGTCTCCCCGCTTCCCTGGCTCTGCACGCTGTCAGGCTGCATGCCGCTCTCTCCACTTCCCTGGTCCTGCACGCTGCCAGACCGGCCAACATCCTGCCCCTGCTGTGCCCCCACATGCCCGCCTGCCGGAAGCGCATTAATGCTAACCTCTGTGACAGCCTCTGAAGACGCATCTATTTCATATTGATAGTCATATCCGCCGGAAGTAAATGCAATCTCATAATAAGGTTTCCCGCCTTCCCTCTCCAGTTCCTGTCTGGTGAGGGTAATCTCTTCAGCGGCAAGCCCGGCGTCCGCCAGAGCCAGATCCAGTGCCCCATTCCTGTCCATAACACTGTTGCCGCACCCCGCCGCAGACACAATTGCGGCTGCAAATACCGCCGCGGCTGCCCCTTTCCGGAACATTCCACTATCACGCTTCTGATTCATTATCACCCTTTTCATCTCTTCCTCCTGCTGCCTTTGAGCACTGCTTCCTATTCTTTCCCTGATTCTCTATGCGCTTGTAAGCACTTCCCTATTCTCACTGCCATCCTTTTTCCAGTACATCTCCTCTTCCCACATCGGATTTGGTTACCCCGCGCAGCAGCAATCCCACATTATCACCCTGCCCCGCGGTATTCAGCATCTTTCGGAACATCTCCAGACCTGCCACAGTCACCTCCCGTGTACTGCCGTCCACCCGGCGCAGCGTCACCTGATCTCCCACCGTCACGGTACCGGACTCCACTTTTCCGGTAATCACAGTCCCCCGCCCGGTAATGGTAAATACATCCTCAACCATGATGCGGAATGTCCCGAAACTGTCAGCCGCTCCTCCGCCATAACAGGACTCCGCGCCCTCCGGTCTGTGATATGTACCATTATCCTGCCTTTTGTTTTTAAACAAATCAAAAAACCCCATACTGCCTCCTGTCTAACTGAAACCTTTTATTATAGTATATACTTTTCCGGAAGGCTTTTCAACCTAAGTACCTAAGCATCAAGCATTTTCGTACTTCCCCTCAATGCCCACGCAATTAAAATTCCTCACTCCTCCATCCTGCATCAAACATCCGCAGGCACTTTCTTCCGATAAAAGAAAATGGAAAGCGCCGTGGCTACCGTCCAGCCCATGGGCCAGGCCGCCCAGACACCCATTGCATTCCCGATCCACTGCGGCAGCACAAATGCAAGAACCACACGCAGGGCTAAATCCAACAATGTAGCCGCCATAAACTGTCCCATGGCACTAATCCCCCGGAGAATCCCGTCCGCAACCAGTTTTGCGGATACCACAAAATAAAAGGGCGACAAAATCCACAAAAACTGCATGCCCGTGAGCAAAGCCTCCCCGGAATCCGTCTCCAGAAACAGGAGCAGCAGGTATCTCCCGCAAAGCAGGTATAAAATACAGAAAGGCACACACAGGCACCAGACCATTTTAATGCCCGCCCGGAACGCCTCCCGGATCCTGCCATATTTCCCGGCCCCCAGGTTCTGGGCCGCAAAATTGGAGATTCCGTTGCCTATGGTAGTGAAAGAGGTG
>OFHM01000258.1_pt1 | contig 48224 bp, 38 predicted proteins | sample 1521311 | NCBI WGS metagenome assembly OFHM01 (sample SAMEA3504083, study PRJEB24116) | mouse gut metagenome | biome: mouse gut; feature: mouse-associated habitat; material: faeces | place: Denmark | collected 2011 | reverse complement strand
CTGACCAGCTTTCTTCTGTATAGTTTCCTTCTACTAAGTCTGCTGTTGAATCTACAAGAGCCTGTAATTCAGTCTTATCGCCTTTTAAGAATAGTAATTTATGCATTGCATTTGCTAAACGATCAAATGCTTCATCCACTTCTTCCTGCATTGCATTTTCATCAACATAAACAGTTTTTGCATTTTCCAACGCTGCTCTAAATTCAGTTACAACTGCAGGTACTACTTTATCTAATTGTTCTGAAGTTACTGCTTCAACCATTTCAATTGCAATTGACAATGCCATTTTATTTCCTTTATAGAATTCTAACATATGCATTACTGTAACTAAACGATCATTTGCATTATCTACTTCTTCCTGTGTTGCACTGTCATTAACATAAACAGTTTTAGCATTTTCTAATGCTGCTTTAAATTCTCTAGCCACTACTGGAACTACTTTATTTAAATGTTCTTGAGTTACTGCTTCAGCCATATTAATCGCAATAGATAATGCTGTTTTATCTGTTTCTATTATTTCAACTGGTACTAATGCATCTTTTGCATTTATTAAAGCATCTAAAGCTTCGCTAACTTCTTGTACAGTCACTGCATTTACAACTGCAGTTTTTGCATTTGCAAGAGCTGTTTCAAATACTTGGTAAGATTCAACAGTATACATACTTTCATCAACTTTATCAGCTTCAGCAATTATACTATTAAGATCAGCAACATTAATTAAAGCTTCTTTTAATGAATTGTATTCAATTCTCAATAATTCTAAAGCATTTTCTGAAGCTGAATTCATCACTTTTACTTTTGTTAGAAGCTCAGCTAAAGGATCAGCAGTAGCTTTTGAATAATTTGTTAAATCTATTTTTTCTGAATCTTCGATAATTATATTCTTAACCTGAGTAATTTCTTCTTCTGTTGCCACAACATCATCACGTGCAACATCAATTTCAACTGCTGCCGCATAGTTTTGACCATTATGAGTAGATATAGCAGTTAAACGAATACCATAAGCTGTATAAGTTTCCCCTAACTTAATAATATTATCAGCATGCTGACTTGAGAATGTACCTTCTTTAATTACTGTATACATTCCATTAGCATCTTTAATTTCTAATTTGTAATCTTTAATAGATCCATTAGAACTATATCCACGTCCAGTATATAAGAATTTATCAAATGTTTCTTCACCATTGAAATCAACAGCAATCCAATGTGGATCACTACATGTATCTTGACCACGATAATTAGTATGCCAATGTGTATTTTTATTTCCATCAATAGCAGCCATAGCATCTGAATCCCCACTAGCTGCTGGCGCTTCTTGTGAACAAGCTGTTGCTGTCCATCCATCATGAGATGGTGTAATCACAGCATTAACGTCCTCATTAAAACTCTTAACTTCATCATAAGCAACTGCATTACTTTGAACTATTACTTGTGCTAATTTTCCAGTGAAATTATTATCAGCAACAATAATATCTCCACCTTCAATATTTTCATTTACATGATCTCCATCATATAATGAACTTGATAATCTTCCATCAACATAAAGTTTTAACATTCCATTTGCTTCACGAACAGCATTGATTGAATGCTCTTTTCCATCATTAACTTTACCTACTGTTAAAACAGTAGTAGAAGTAGGAACATATTCATCTGTCCCAAATGTTCCATGAGCTTTTTCAACAACTGTTGTAATTTCTTCTTTAGAACTTAAAGTAAGATCTTTTACTTTAAATACTACATAACCATCATTATCAATTAATAATGAAACATCATTACCAAATTTAACTAAATTAATGTTTGCAGCCTTTGTTTCTACACCAAAATTAACACTAAAATCTTCAATTCCTTTTAACTGATTCTTAGTATCAACAGTATATGCCTGATCTATACCACTTAACCAAATAGTATCTTGATTAGCATTATAAGAAGCAGCAATTCCACCAGCATCTTTTAAGTCATTTTCACTAAATACACTTGCTACAACACCATTTTTATAGTATGCAACATTAATATCTTGTGATAATTCATTGTTATTGAAATCTTTAATTCCAGATACAGAAATCTTAGTAGTATCAGCTAATAAACCAGTTGTATGTAATACTACCGTTCTAAAATCTTCTTTTAATTCAGCAGCTACTTCTTTACCTGTAACAATGTAAGTACCACCCTGTATTCTTTCACTAAATTTTAATGTAATTTCATTATTTCCAGTTGCTTTAGCCAAAACAATTTCAGGTTTTGCATTATCAACATGTCCATATTGTTGAATAATTGTTTGATGTGGTGCTAATGTTACAGTTATTGTATCTCCATAAGAAAGTGTTCCCTCAATATTACCTTCAGTATATGGATATACTTGTACCCCAGTTACATCTTTTAATGTCGGTTTCGCTCCAACTATATCTGTAATTTCTAATGAATATGTCTGCTCTTGATCTGTTGGATTTGTAAACGAAACAATTCCTTCATTTCCATTCCAGCTTGAATATCCATATACACCATTTCTTGGCTGATTTCCAAATAATTTAGCATTCTTCAATACTTCATGATTTTCTTCAGCCCAAGATAAAGCATCAACAGTCACTTTCCATTTAGCATCATCCAGAATAGATGGGGAATAGTATAATTCCCAGAAGGCTGTACCACGAACCGCATTAGCGAATAAAAATTCTCTAAACACTTCAGTAGTTGCACTACTTCCATCAGATACACCATAGATTGGATCATGATTATAAATATTCTTTAATGGGAATTGAATCTGATTTTGTTTATATAATTGATAGTAAACTTGATCACGATAGTAAATCTTTTGCTGATGTCTTTCACCAGTACCTAATTGGCCAGTATCACCAGAATCTTGTACCCAAATCGTATTAACCCATTGTAATAACCACGGACTTAAATTGATATAACATGTAGCATTAACAAATAACCCTTTTCCTTCTTCAGCACGGGCTTCACGAACATTATCAAATAAATCTGTCCATGCTTCCCACATATCAGAAGTAAAGTACATATTTTGATCTCCACCTGTCATATGATCATGACTTGCATCATTACATGGTCTTGAAGCAAAGCCATCCCATTTCCAATAATCAATATCAAATTGATCTTGATAATTTATTGCCATTTTTTCAAAATTCTTTAAATATTTTCGAGAACCTGTACAAATAACTTTTCCTAAAGCAGAATTTGGTTGTACAAAAGCAGTTCCTTTTGATTCTAAATATTGAGCAAATGTTCCAAAATAATTATATCCACCTTGTGGTCCTACCCATAAACCAAATGTTGATTGTAATTTATCAGTTAAAGAAGATGATGTATATAACTCATTTGGAAATTTAGTATTAAACTCCCAGAATCCCGTTTGATTTGGCGTAGTACCTTGAGAACTTCCTGGTGTTGTTGTATATTTTCCATCATAGTAATTATTCCAACCATCATCAACTACATAAGAATCAAGCGGTTCCATACCATTTTGTGTCAAACCTTTTTCTGCACCATAGAAAGAATCTGCAATACTTTCATCAGTAATATTCATCATATTATCATACCATGAATTATACTGCTTTCTAAAATCAGTTGGTGTTGCAATATCCTCAATATATTCAAAGAAATCAGTTTGAACTACTGAAGTATCTGTCCCTTGTGCAGCTCCAATAACATTTTGCCAAGTAACAAACTTACCATCTGTTGTAAGCTGATTATCTTGTTGTAAACGTGTAAATGTTTTACCTGAATAATAACGAATTTGTGTTGTATTGTCTTTGATAATTGTATCAGTTGCAGGGAATTCAGATCCCATAAATAAACCATTTACATATATAGGCTGTCCTAACATTAACTCATGTTGACCAATCCACATTGATGATATTTGACTATCATCTGGATGTGCCCAAATCCCTTGAGCATCTTCTGGTAATACAAATCTATCAGTATCAATATAATCAATTTGTGCTTTATCTTCATCACTTACACTAATCTCTAAAAATGAACGCATGTAGTGATCACCAGCAGTTAGTACTACAACTTGATCAATATCATAAACAACATCTTCAATTTCATATGGTTCATATGAAATAGTTAATTTCTTACCATCTTCAATATTTTCAACAGATGTATTTTTATATTGCAACTGACTAGATAAAATAGCTCCTTTTGATATTGGAGTAACTTTAACACTATAATTTGGTCCTTTATATTGATCACTATAAAGATTTAACTCTGCACTAGTAAACTCTTGAACTGAACCAAACGCACATGTTTTTTGAACAATCTTTACATATCTTGTAGTTTGTGGACTGTAAAAATTTACAAACACTCGATCCCCGACATTATGTAATCCATTTTCATCATGTAAATTATAAGCTTCTTTTGTAAAGTTACCAGCTCCTGCTAAATTCCATTTTTCACCATCTGCACTAACATACAATTCAAATTCACCCATAGTACCATTTGTACCATAGTTAGCATCCCCAAAACCAGGACGTTTATCAATTGATAAAGAGCGAATAGTTTGCATTGAACCTAAATCAATATCAACTTCAAAAGGATTACCACTTACAGTATATTGATCAGGATGAGTATTTAAGTTACCATCAATCAATTTTGCTGTTTCGCCTTCACTAAAAGCAGTTCCATTTACATTCTTGATTGTCATCGTCCAATCACTACGGTCTAACACTTCTGTTGGTTCAACAACCTTTTGTGTTTTTATAATTTCCTGATCATAGAAATCAATTTCTGCACTAGTAAATTCCTGAGCAGTACCAAGTGCAACGCTAGTTTGAACAACTCTTACATATTGAGTTTCAACTGTAGTATCAAAATTTACATAAACCATATCCCCAACATTGTATAAATCCCCAACTTTATGAAGATTATAATCTTCTCTTGTAAATTCACCTTCAGTTAATTTAGTATAATCCAAACCATTAGAACTTGTCCAAACTTCATATCCACCCATAGTACCATTTATACCATAATTTGAATCAGTGTACCCTGGACGTTTATTTACAGACATTCCTGAAATAGTTTGCATTTTACCAAAATCAATATCCAACGTAAAAGGATGTCCGCTTATTTGATAGTTATCCACATATGTATTAAGATCATCATCAAATAAATATGCTATTTGAGCTGCTGGAAAAGTGGCACTACCATTACTTAAGGTTGCTTGCCAACCCTCTGTTGATAATGGCGATGTATATATCCATTCAGGGTCATTTGTTATTATGTCATCATCATTTTCAGTTGAGCCTGAAATTATTGTGTTAATAACAAAATCTTCTGAGCCATTTAGAGGTTCCAAATTTTTATTGATTCGTTTATTTAAAATTGAGCTTGTTAGAATTGTTTCATTATTAATAGAAAATTCTCTAGAAATATAATCGTTCCCAATTGATACTGCCTTATCCCCTACTTGAGTAACAACACTATCATTAGTCGCTTTAACACTATTTACACCAGATGCAAAACCACTAACTATCAGGGAACATGATAAAACTGTACTAAATATTTTTCGTATTTTCATCTGTTCAACACCTTCCTGATTTTATATTATTTTTTCTAACTACTATGTGCATATATTATGCAAATAAACATATCATTTCTAACAAAACATTTTAAATAATTCCCTCAAAAAAACTTCCAACACCTCGATATAAATATTATACTATTTATTTTTTCATTTTATTTATACATTTTGTTATAATTTTTATAATTATAGTTCTTAAACAGACTATAATTAGTTCATTTATTCTATATTTAATTATCATTTATAAACTTCATCTTTCTTAACAATTATATCAGCAAATAATTTTATTGAATAAAAATAATATTTATAATATAATAGAAATGGAAAGGATGATAAATATGGAATTTGAGTGGTCAACTAATGATATTGCTAAAAAAACAGTTACTATATACAGTACCAATTTAACCCTGAATAAAGCAGCATGTCGACACTTTGAAGAGGTTAATTTTGTTCTATTAGGTTTAGATCGTAAGAATAATATTCTAGGAATCAAACCAGTTGGTAAACAAGAGATAAATGAAGAAATTTATTCTGAAGATCAGTTGCACCGTATTTCAATAGGAAAAAGTTATGGTCGAATTTCAAATAAAAATTTTATTAGTGAACTTTCACAAGAATATAAATTAGATTTAAGTAATAATAAATGTTTTAAATATGATGCTAAATTTGATGTCATACATCAAATTTTATTAGTCAATCTTTAAAGGAGGGGATAAAAATGATACCAATATGGTTAGGAATCATAATTATTGCAATAATTATTGAAGTAGTTACAATTGATCTAGTCAGTATTTGGTTTGCTGCTGGTGCTATTATTGCTTTAATTACATGTTTATTAGGAATAAGCCAAACTATCCAGATTGCACTATTTATTATTATTACAATAGTTTGCGCTATAATAGTTAGACCATTAGCCAAAAAATATATGCGTGGAAATATCGAAAGAACTAATTACGATCGTGTAATTGGAAAACATGGTTTAATTACTAAAACAATTACTGCTGATAATAAAGGTGAAGTAAAAGTAATGTCAACTTTATGGTTAGCTTCAAGCATTGATAATACAACTATTAATGAGGGTGAATATTGCGAAATACTTGCAGTTGAAGGCGCTCATTTAGTTGTTAAAAAAATAGAAAGATAAAGAGGGTAAAACAATGGATACTATAATTACTATTATTTTATGGACTTTTCTTGCATTAATTGCAATATTCTTTATTGCTTCAACAATTAGAATTGTTCCACAATCAAAAGCTTATGTAGTTGAACGAATTGGTGCTTATAATCGCACATGTAATGTTGGATTGCATATTCTGCTTCCAATTTTTGATCATGTTGCTAATAAGGTTTCTTTAAAAGAACAAGTTGTTGATTTTGCACCCCAGCCTGTAATTACTAAAGATAATGTCACAATGCAGATTGATACTGTTGTTTATTATCAAATAACTGATCCTCGCTTATTTACTTATGGAGTGGATCGTCCAATCAATGCAATCGAAAACTTAACAGCAACAACATTAAGAAATATTATCGGTGATCTTGAATTAGATGAAACACTTACTTCAAGAGATATTATTAATTCAAGAATGCGCAGTATTCTTGATGAAGCCACTGATCCTTGGGGAATTAAAGTTCATCGTGTTGAAGTCAAAAATATTATTCCACCTCGTGATATTCAAGAAGCTATGGAAAAACAAATGCGTGCTGAACGTGAAAGACGCGAAGCAATCTTACAAGCCGAAGGTAAAAAGACAGCTGCCATTTTAAATGCTGAAGGTGATAAAGAATCTATGATTTTACGTGCAACTGCTGAAAAAGAGGCAGCTATCGCTAAAGCCGAAGGTGAAGCTGAAGCATTAAGATTAGTATATGAAGCACAAGCTAAAGGTATTAATTATATTAATCAAGCAAATCCTGATAGTGCCTATTTAACCTTACAAGGATTTAAAGCTCTAGAAGAGTTATCAAAAGGTGAAGCAACAAAAATTATTATTCCAAGCGAGATTCAAGGATTAGCTGGTCTTGCTACATCACTAAAAGAATTTGTGACAGATAAAAAAAATAAGTAGTTAATAAAAATGAGCAGATTTGCTCATTTTTTATCTTTTATATCAAAAATACTTACGAATAAGCGGTAATTAAGATACCTATCACAAAAATCTCCATATCCAAAATTTCGATACTCATAATTATTGTAAACTACTTATTCCGCCAGTTTCTGTAATAAAACTTCTCCAAACACAAATAAAATATGTTCTATAAAACATTAGATTTTCTATAACGTATTTTCCACATTCTCATCTTATCATAAAACAACAAAAGCTTTTGCATTATCACACTCTTATTGGTATATATATTTAAACATTTCATATAATTAAATGGGGTGATAATAATGTGTGGTTTTTTATGTATGTATAACCATAATGATGATTTAACCAAAGAAATTTCTACATTCAATAAAATGTTATCATTACTAAAATATCGTGGTCCAGATGATTATAATATTTCGCATGATAAGCATGTTTTATTGGGGCATTGCCGTTTATCAGTTATTGATATAGATGGTGGAAGACAACCTTTTAAATATACTTATAATGATGTTGAATATTCTATTGTTTACAATGGTGAAATCTACAATATGGATAGCATTAAAGAACAGTTAATTAATGAAGGATTTCACTTTAAAAGTCAAAGCGATACTGAGGTAGTTGTTGCTAGTTTTGTAGCATATGGGACTAGATGTTTAAATTTATTTGATGGAATTTTCTCTTTTGTTATTGCTTATCAAGGAAAGATATTTGCTGCTAGAGATCAATTAGGTGTAAAACCTTTATTCTATTATCAAAAAGATGATCTTTTTATCTTTAGTAGTGAAATAAAATGTATTCTTATGTATTTACAATGTTGTATAATTGATGAAACTGGCATAAAAGAACTTTTAGGATTAGGTCCTAGTATATCTCCTGGTAGAACAATTTATAAAGACATATATAGTTTACGACCTGCTCATTACATGAATGCATATAACGGCTTCAAAGAAATAAATCGTTATTGGGCTCTAGAACGATATAACCATAAACGTACTTATGAAGAAACTGTATATGATGTTAGATGTCTTGTAAATAATAGTATTAAACAGCAGTTATTAAGTGATGTCCCTATTTCTTGTATGTTATCAGGTGGACTGGATTCAAGTATTATTACTGGTGTTGCTAGTCAATATGTTTCAAAACTCGCAACTTATAGTGTTGATTATCAAGATCAAGAAAAATATTTTCAACCTTATGAATATCAAACAACTAGAGATGACCATTATATAGAAGAAATGCGTTTACGTTATAACACAAACCATAAAACTGTCACTCTATCTCAAAAACAACTAGTTATGGCACTAAAAGAATCACTTATTGCTAGAGATGCTCCTGGAATGGCTGATATTGATTCAAGTTTTCTGTTATTTTCTAAAGAAATTTCTCAAAATCATAAAGTTGTTCTTTCTGGAGAATGTGCTGATGAAATATTTGGAGGATATCCCTGGTTTTATCGTAAAGAATTAACAAGTATTGATGGCTTTCCATGGATGCGTGAATTAGATAAACGAATGGAATTATTTTCTGATGATATAAAAGCATTAAATATTAAAAACTATGTTTTAGATAAGTATCATCAAACACTAAATGAAATTGATTATCATGACAGTACTTTTGAAGATGAAAATAAAAGAAAAATGATATATCTAAATCTAGAATGGTTTATGCAAACCCTTTTAACTCGTGGTGACAGTCAAACAATGCGCAGCTCAATAGAATTAAGAGTGCCATTTGCTAATAAAGAAATAATTTCTTATCTCTATAATGTTCCTTGGCATTATATGTATCACAACGATATAGAAAAAGGCTTATTACGTGATGCTTTTAAAGATTTTTTACCGTCTGACATATATAACCGTAAAAAAAATCCATATCCAAAAACTCATTCTCCAATCTATCGTGATTTGATTGTAGAATTGTTGAAAGAATCATTAAAAGATCAAGATAATATCTTACTCAAACTATTTAATTATGAAAAATTATTAGATTTAATAAATTCTGGGGGAGAATCTTTTAAATATCCATGGTTTGGGCAATTAATGACTGGTCCACAACTATTAGCCTATATTTATCAAATATATTTGTGGGGCAGAATTTATCATATCAAAATAGAACTAGAATAATCGAAAGATTATTTTAGTTCTATACTTACATATTCATCCTTTAATTTTATATCTTTGATATATTCATTATCAATAATAATACTTTCATCATTAATCACTAAATAAGGGATATCTTTAACAGTTTCCTTCAATACCTTATTTAAATCTAAATTAATAATTCCATATTTAATTACTCCTTTAATATCAATAATAATTTCATTTTCTACTCTTATTCTAGCAATTGCTTTTAACTTAGTTTCAATATTATAATAATTCAAATTCGCTTTAATATGAATATAATTATCAATTTTAATCTCTAAATTATTTAAAACAATATCTTTATAATCAAATAATTTAGGATATAAATATTTACACAACTTTTCTAATTCATTTTGATTTATTAACATTTAATCACCTAATTTATATTATGAAAGACTTAAAAAAAAGTGTAAAAAAAGGACTAAAAGTCCTAATTATTTTCATGAATGATTTTTAACATCATATTTAATGAACGAACATCAATTTGTCCTAACGCAGAAGCTTCATGATCTTTTCCAAAAGTAATTGCAGAACCAAATTGTTCACCTAAAATTCTTGTTGCAGTTCCTAGATTTGACATAGACATTGTCACAATTGGCTTATCATGTATTTCATTAGCTCGTAAAGTCATCTCTAAAACTAATAAAACATCTTTGTAATCTTCTGGCATAACTGCTAATTTAATAATATCTGCTTCTAATGAATCCATTTGTTTAATTTTCTCTAACATTGTATCTAAACTTGGCGTTCTAGTAAAATCATGGTTAGACATAATAACTTTGCGATTTGATTCGTGAATCATATTATTCAACGTAATAATAGTATTTGTCCCACTTGATAATTCAACATCATATATATCAAATGCTCCACTTTCTAAAGCTAAGGAATATAAATTAATGTATTCTTCATAACTTAGATTTCCTAAGCCACCTTCTTTAACACTTCGATAAGTTAAAATAAGAGCCTGTTTTATTTCTAAAGAAGCTATCATTTTAAATAACTCATTTAATTTTTGATTATTTAATAAATCCTTAAAATAATCAATTCTAAGTTCAATTAAATCTATCTCAAGATCTTTCAATCTAATTAGATCCGTAATAATCGCTTGATGATTATCACTTATCACTGGTACACATACTTTTGGAATCCCTTCACCAATTAAGATATCTTTTACTTTACATATTCTACTCATATGTCATCCCCCTAAAACCATGCTTAATCTATAATCAAAGTGGTATATACATAATTAATTACCTTTTATACTATACCATTATTAAGACCAATATGATACTTTTTTATTACAAAAATTTAAATTATTTTGTCATTATATGATGATACAGAGCTCCTATCAAATTTGCCTCATTATAATGTTTACAACCCACAACCTTTGGAATTAATAGCTGATTGGTTTGATTATAAATCAACATTACTGCATCATTAATCATGTCAATTAAAATCTCTTGCCTTGATATTCCACCACCAATACAAATAATTTCAGGATCATACATATACTGAAGATTATATAATTGAATTGCAATATCAAAACAAAAAGATGATAATACCTGAGTTACTTTTTTATTTTTTTGCTTTACCATTTCAAATATTTCTCTTCCATTTATATTATCTATTCCTAAAACTTTTGCCACTCGTTTACAAAGCGCTTTAGTTGATGCTATATCTGACCAAGTTACAATTTTACATTGACTTTCATCATAATCAACTATAACATTACTAACTTCTCCTGCAAATAAATTAGTACCATGATGAATCTTTTTATCTTTAATTACCACTCCCCCGATTCCAGTACCTAATACAACTACTACTGCATCTTTATAATTTACCCCATTACCACACCACATCTCTGCTAACCCTGCACACTTAGCATCATTTTCAATTGTGACCTTTATACCATTACATGCTTTTGATAGCATCTTTGTTAAACATATTCCTTCTAAATAAGGATAAGCCACAATCGTTTTAATCACTCCTGTTTTAGTATTTATAACCCCAGGACATGATAAAGCTATCCCTTTAATTTCATATTTACTTTCAAAATATATTTTACTTAAAGTATCAATAAATATATCTAAATCAGTTAATTCAGAAATAAATTCATCTTTATCTATAATTTCCCCTTGTTCATTTAAATAACCATATTTTATTACTGTACCACCAATATCAAACACTAAATACATTTTTATCACCCTATCTAATTATAAAACAAAAGAGCCACAATTAATATGGCTCAAATAATTAAATATCTTTTTTCAACATTGTTTTAAACGATACTCCATATAAAACTGCTGCCCCTATTATATAACTAAATGTCACTAACAAACCATTTAATGATGTATTAATATCATAATAACATACATTAGCAAGAGCTACATCAATATCAACAGCTTCAGAAATATATAAATTAGTAAATATTGTAAATATAGCATTTGTACTTTGTGAAAGTGATAAATCTCCAATACTACCTAAAAAGTTGTTAAATATTAATCCGAAATGATAATTTAAATCAAAGATATATAAATTAAATTGATTATAATATCCAAGTTGAGTCAATATCACTCTTACAATTGGAATAATTCCAAATATTAATCCTGCTAATGCTATCATAATCAAAACAGCAGGCACTTTCTTTTTAAATATTGTTGATAAAAATGTTCCTAACCCACCAATAATAAAAATTACAACCATACCATAAACAATAAATACTAATGTAGCTTTAATAATCAGTAACAAAATATCTTTTTCAACTCCACTAAATAAACAAAAAACCAAGATAAATACTGAAAAGCTTGTAATCAAATAAACAACACTGCCTAAAATCATTCCTGATATTTTACCAGCAACTAAATGCATTCGAGTAATTTCTTTTGATAACAACAATCTAATTGTACCCTCATGTATCTCCTGTGCAAACAAACCAGTAGAACTATTAGAACAAATAATCCAAATCATTATCCCTACAATTATCATAAAAGCCATTAAACTATAAATATTCATAATATTATTAGAAAAACGAGCATAAGTTAAAATACTTTCTGATAAATTATTATATATATATGCAAACAGTAAACCAAATGCCCCACTAATCAACCAAACAACTGTGACAGGAATAACCTTAAACATCTTTGTAAAAGTCTTACATAACAACACTTTCATTCTCATTATCCTCCACAACTTGCTGATAGAGTTTCTCTAAAGTAATTACTTCTTCTTTAAATAAATCTAATTCAACATCATTTTCATAAATAAATTTAATTAAATCCCGCTTACAAACAGCTTTATCCTTTGTTGTAATTCTAAAAACATTTTTTTCTAAATTATAATTATAACCATTAATATCCAGATACTTCTTCAATAAACTATTTTGTTTAGTACTAACCAATACCTTTTCTTGATTAAATCCCTGTTGTACAACCTCAATAGGCTGATTTAAAACAACATGTCCTTTATTAATCATAACTACATGATCAATAATCATTTCTAATTCACTTAATACATGCGAACTTATTAATACTGTCATTTTACGTTGACTAACCAGCTTTTTCAAAGTTTGAATAATTTCGCTTCTACTAGTCGGATCTAGGTTTGCAGTTGGCTCATCTAATAATAATACTTCAGGATCATGAAGCATCGCCTGTATCAAGCCAACTTTTTTCTTCATTCCCGTAGAAAACTTAGCAACTTTTTTTAATTTATGTTCTAATAATCCAAACTCGTCTAATAATTCCAAAGCCCTTTTTACCGCTGTATCAAAATCCAGATTTGATAACTGCCCCATATAAACAAGATATTCCAGACAGCTCATATCACTATAAAAATTAGGAAATTCAGGTGAATAGCCCATTAATTTTTTAGCTTCATTAGAACCTAAAGGATAACCTTTTATTGACCCACTTCCACTACTTGGAAAGATAAGTCCCATTAATAAAGACATCGTTGTTGATTTTCCTGCACCATTTGGTCCAATAATTCCATAAATCTTTCCACCTTCTAATTCAAAGGATAGATCATCAATTGCTTTAAATGATCCAAAAAACTTATTCATCTGCTCAACTTTAATTATTTTTTCCATGTCTTACACCCACTTTCTTTTCCAACCGATATTTTGGGTATACAACAGTAAATATACCTGCTGATACAATTATTAAAGTTAATAAAATTGCGAAATATTTAATTATCGAAGATTTATGCACTTCAATTTGCTTAGTTATATGTGTAACTTTGCCCTGTCCATCATCATAAGAAAAGACAAGTCGATGTTTACCTGCCAATAATTTTAAATCAATCTTTTCTGCTGTACTAGTTGCAATCAGACTTCCTTGATCATAAACACTCATCATCCCTGATTTTTCACTTTGATATTTAATAGTGATATCCCCACTATTAAACTTTTCATGCTCAAAATCAACTAACTTAAAATCACAATGATCATCAAAAGCATATAATTGCCCACCATTATTTTCAATTAAGATTTGTCCACTATTTAATGTTCTTGCACTAACTGCATCAATATTACAACCAGCTACTAATACTTCATTTTTATAATCATAAATCTGATTATTGTCATCACCTTTTATTATGATTTTACTCTGTCCTAAAACAGGCACTATAATTAAATCAGAATATTTAAGATTATCCAAATTACATACCTTCAACTCCTTTAAACTTTTCCCATCCAGAATTCTAAGTTTAATATAATTATTATTTTGACTATAATCAAAATAAATATAACCTAGTTCCCTAACATTATCATCATTTATATCTTCCAATTGATATATAATTTGTCCATTATCATCAATATTAATAGGAATAATATTTTCTAATACAGCTGGTGTACTTTCTTGACCATATTCATCACTTTCTCTTTTAATATCAGTAATTAAAGTTCCATCCTTACCACTTATAATTTTTTGTTTATTTTCTGGTGTATTAAATAACAGATCATCAATTCCATCATGATTATAATCAATTCCTGTTAATGTAAAACTCTCTCCCCAATCAAAAACCCCATCTTCCATTAAATTAAAACGTACTGATAAATTTTTTGGATCAATAGCCTGATAATACTGACATCCATTTTTATTACGAGCATTAATTACAAATAAATTAATTCCTTTATGATCCAAATCACCTATTACTTTAACTTGTTGATTATTTAATAGATTCTTATCATACTTTTTAACAAGATTACTTTTTTGATAAGTTATCTCATATCCATTTTTATTTGAATAATAAACACGCATCTCCGTTTCACCAACACTAACTAAATCACTAATTCCATCATTATTTAAATCTCCAGCATCAATAACTGTTCCATTATCTTCAACTAATTGTTCATAATGTGCTTTAAAAGTATATGTACCACCATCAATAATACAATCATCAATTAAAATTTCTTTTTTACCATCATTATTCAAATCACTAAAATAACTTATTTCATTACCAGTTAAATACTTATTTTTCTCATCTAGCCCATTATTAATTAAAAGTTTTTTATCACAAACAATACTTCCATCTCCTGCATTAATTATTAAAATATGACTTGCAATAACTTCATTTAAACTATTTTTCTCATTAACTAAAGTTAAAATTTCATTACTATCTTCATTATAATTAATTGCTTCAAAACCATTATTTAGATACTGATCTGGTACATTGATCTGCATCAAAATATCATCTCTACCATTTAAACCTAATTTAAGAATTTTATTTATTTTACCATCCTGGTTACTATAAACAAGTATTCCCTGATCCAAATCAGTTATTTTATTAACTATTTTAGAACTTCCTAATGAATTAATCGTTTTTAAATCTTCCTTCAAAATATAACTACTACCATCACTAATCTGTAATAAATAATCATTTCCATAATTACTAATATTTATTTTTACATTCTCTAAACCAACTCCTAAATTTTTTAAATCATTTTGCAAAATTAATTTACCATCTAATGAATAGACAGAAACCCTTAATATCCCTCTATTTACACTACTAGGAATAATCAATACATCTTTTCCCTGATAAGTTGACAAAGTAGTATTAGAACAATCTAAACTATATTGATCCAGTTTAATTTTACTTTTAACCTCTAAATTCTTTGTATCAATCAATAATAATGTCGGCTCAATTCCCTTATTATTAATACCAAAATCAGAAACCAAATAATAATCCTGATCACCTAAATATGCTTCTACTAACATAAGATTATCTTTAAGCATTTTCATTTTATATCCATTAAAAGCTTTAGAAAATACACCAGTAGCATAAACTGTTTCCTTTCCTTCACTAGGATTATATCGTGATTGTTCAGTTAATCGCTTAGATATCTTATCTTGACTAACTACACTTAATTCTAGTTCTTTGATTACTTCACCTGTACCAATATCCATTTGATAAAGTTTATCGATTTCACTAGTAACATATAATTTATCTTTTAAAATTAAGATATCCCAAACATTCATATTTACTTCTTGCTTTTCATTGTTGTGATATTTAACTTCTATATCTAATGGCTTAACAACAGTTGTCCGATAATTGAGATCACCCCTTTTCTTATCAATACTGATTACCTGTCCTTGCTGAGTTGTAAAGATGATTTGATTATCAAATATGACCATTTTCCAAATATTATCTTTGTCCTCATAATCAAAAATAACCTCTTTTTTATCAGCATCTATAGCTAATAAATGATGATCATAAATTAAATAAACTATTTTATCATTACTTAATATTTGTCTTACAATTGAATTTTCTACAATTACACTATTATTTTCATCAATTGTTTTATGTGTTAATGCAGTTTCATATAAAACTTTAGAATTTTTAGAACTAACTATTTGGAAATTGCTATAACCAGTACCTGTTTTTAGATAAACTGCAACATCCTTTACACCATCATTATCAATATCATCAATTACTTCAAAACGTTTAACTGGATGATTAAGATTAATAATAAAATTTACATCATCAACAAACTCTAACCCTTCATCACTAGCAACCATCATCCCCTTTAGTTCATCACTAAGTACAACTTCTTTTGCGACAACATCTCCCTTTACCTCTTTTCCCTGACTATACGATTCAATACTTGTAACTTTCTTTGCCCCTTGAATAGGTATTGGCACAATCATCAACAATATTACTACTAATGATAATAATTTTTTCATGATATTCCTCCTAACTGTATCACTATGATTAATACAGTTTTATTATAACACCACATCAACTGTATTACAATATGTAGTACACTTATTTTATAATTAATTACAGACAATTTTAATTAATATTATGATATACTTAAATTAGAGGTGATTATAAATATATGAAAAAACTTAATATTCTTATTATTATATTAATTATACTTACAGGTTGTAATACAAATAATAAAATTAGACTTGAATATGCTGATAAAATAGATTTAAAACTTACAAGTGAAAAAGGACTTATTGAAATTCAGCTAGATTATGATGAAGCAAAAATATTTGTTGATAATATTAATAAATTAGAAGTTGAAAAAATTAGTAAACAGAATATTAAAGGATGGAGCCTTTATGCAAGAGGTTTTGACAAAAACAATAAAGAATTATTTAAAATATCATTTTTAAATTCACTAGTTAACATTAATAATGACTGGTATCAAACAAATCAAGATAGTATTATAAAAATCACTGATAATTACAAATAAATCGACATTATTCCCCAGGAAATATCTTATAATATTACTATCAAATAACAATTAATAATGATAAAATAAATATATAAGATACATTCGATTTTTATAATATTTTTAGATTCGTTAAAAAAGGAGGTTAAAATTATGGATCAATTACTTAAAGAAATCGAAGTTGCAAAAAATATTGAAAATAAACTAATATTAATTATTGGTAGTCCTGGCAGTGGTAAATCAAAACTAATTCATGAATACAGTGATTACTGCGGTATCCCTATTTTAAATTTAGATAATATTTTTAAAGATAATTCAACTGATTTAGTAAAAGTTATGGATGATTTTTTGCAAACATATGATAAAGATATTTTATTACTAGATAATAAAAGAATTCTTTATGCTAAAGATTCAAATATTGATATGTTAGCTTTTTTAAAAGCATTAGCTAAAAAAGTTATTGTCATTGCTACTTGGAATGGTAGAATTGAAGATAATAAGTTAATTCATATTCGCTCTAATTCCCCTACAGATTTGACATATTCATTAACTAATGAAGACATTAAATTTATTCAAAAATAATTTACATCTTTAATCAATTAAGTTAAAGTGGTTACATCTTATTATGTAATCACTTTTCTTTTAAAAATAAAAAAGACTCAAATAATATGAGTCTCATCGTTTCATTTCTTTAATAACTTTTTGACGTGTAAATTCTTCTCTCTCTTTTTCTTCTAAAGCTTCAGATATAACTTTTATTGTTGATTCAAAACGAGGAATTGAAATATTTTTTAATGCATTAGCTCTTTTTTGTGTCTTTCGAATTGTATTCGCTAAACGATAGACACTATTTTCAACCTCTGCCAATAATACTGTTAATTGTTTTACATTATAAAAACAATTATAAGCATAATCAACTTTTGAATTAGAACGTTCAATATCATATGCCATCTTCAATGGTTGTTTGTTATATGATATTTTTGGTATTTCAACCCCCATAACACTGCGATAAGCAATTGAAATTCCATAATCTTCAGGTGTACTGTTAACTATGTCAGTAATTAATCCCATTGAGATATTAGCTTCCTGAAGAGCATCATATGCTTCTTGATATGAAGATGTAATCTGATCACGAATAATTTTTACATCATCTAATAAAGTCATCATTTCTTTAATCAAAACATTACGTTTTTGATCCATTAGATTATATCCAAGGTTAGCTAATTGCAATGATTTTTTCATTGCAATTAAATTACCTTTAGTAGGAACTACTTTCAAGGCCATAATTATTCACCTTCTTCTTGTAATTCTTTAATAATCTTCTTTTCTTTAATATTAAAGCGCTCAATTGCTTTTTCATGGTTATAATATTGATCCAGCAATGTGTTATCAAGACGATCTAGTGCCTCACGTGGAAGAACTGAAACTAGATTCCATCCTAAATCCAATGTCTCTTCAATACTACGATTAGTATCAAAACCTTGGTTGATAAAATGTTCTTCAAATAAATGACCAAAGCTAATATATTTTTTATCTAAATCTGATAATTCATCTTCACCAATAACAGAAGTCAAAGAACGTACATCTTGAACATGAGCATAACATGCAAACAACTGGTTAGCAATATCTTGATGATCTACACGTGTAAATCCTTCACCAATACCATCTTTCATTAAACGACTTAATGAAGGTAATACTCCTACTGGAGGATAAACACCAGCTGAATTTAAATCAACATCCAATGTAATTTGCCCTTCTGTAATATAACCTGTTAAATCTGGTACTGGATGAGTAATGTCATTGTTAGGCATTGTAAGAATTGGAATTTGAGTAACAGACCCTTCTGCATCCTTAATAATTCCTGCTCTTTCATACAATGAGGCAAGATCCGAATATAAATAACCAGGATATCCTTTACGACCTGGAATCTCACCTTTACTTGAAGAGAATTCACGCAATGCTTCACAATAAGAAGTTACATCAGTATATATTACTAGTACATGCATATTTTGTTTAAAAGCTAAATATTCAGCAGCAGTTAAAGCACAACGAGGTGTTAAGATACGTTCAATGATTGGATCATTTGATAGATTCAGGAACATAACTACTCTTTCCATAACCCCTGCTTCTTTAAAGCTTCGTTTAAAATATTCAGCTACATCATTAGTTACTCCCATAGCTGCAAAAACAACTGCAAATCCTTTACCAGCCTCATCAGCAATTTTTGCCTGTTTAACGATTTGAACCGCTAAACGATCATGTGGTAAACCAGATACTGAGAAAATTGGTAACTTTTGTCCACGAATCAATGTAGTCAAACAGTCAATTGAAGAAATCCCAGTATTAATATAATTACGTGGATATACTCGTGATACAGGATTTAATGGTAGACCATTAATATCCATTTCAGCTTCAGCATATACTTCACCTAAACCATCAATAGGACGCCCTGCTCCAGAAAAAATTCTTCCTAGAATTTCTTTAGAAACAGGTAATTCCATCGGTTTACCTAATAATCTAGTTTTAGTATTTTCTAGTGATAAGCCGTTAGTTCCTTCAAATACCTGGACAACAACTTTTTCACCTTCGATTTGAACAATTCGACCAGCTCGAGTTGTTCCATCATTTAATTGTATATCTACCATTTCATCGTATGAAGCACCTTTAACGTGGTCTAAAACGACTAATGGTCCATTAATTTCATTTAATCCTACATATTGTAGTGACATAATCATTTCCTCCTACGCTACAGATTTTATCGCTTCATCAATATCATGATAATAAGTATCTAATTTATTAATATTATCATTTGGAATATCATATTTCATTTTAATCAATTGATCAAAAATTCCCGTTTGAACGATTTGTCTAACAACCTTGCCTTGAGCAACTGCTTCTTTGCAGCGATGGTTTAAATATAAAATAACTTCCATCATTTTCAACTGTTTTTCCATTGGTACATAAGTATCATCTTTATGGAAAGCATTTTGCTGCAAATATCCAACTCGAACAACTTTAGCAATCTCAATAATTAATTTCTGATCCTCTGGTAAAACATCAGGACCCATTAATTGAACTATCTCATTTAATTTAGCCTCTTCAGCTAAAATATAGGCAATTTCCTGACGATCACTAACAAATTTATGACCAACATTCTTACTATACCACTTTTCAAGATCATATACATAATCACTATAACTTTGAGTCCAATTGATTGCAAAATAGTGTCTAGCATAAGCCAAAGCCTTATCTAAAGCCCAGAAACAACGTACAAATCGTTTCGTATTTTGAGTAACTGGTTCAGAAAAATCTGCCCCCTGAGGTGATACCGCACCAATAATTGATACTGAACCTTCTTGACCATTTAATGTTTCCATATACCCAGCTCGTTCATAGAATTGCGATAAACGAGATGGTAAATAAGCTGGGAAGCCTTCTTCAGCAGGCATTTCTTCTAGACGACCAGAAATTTCTCGAAGTGCTTCAGCCCAACGTGAAGTTGAATCAGCCATGATTGCAACATGATATCCCATATCACGATAATATTCAGCTAATGTTACTCCAGTATAAATGCTGGCTTCACGAGCCGCAACTGGCATATTTGAAGTATTAGCAATCAATACTGTTCTATCTGTAAGTGGTTTACCGCTCTTAGGATCAATTAATTCACTAAATTCTTCAAGAACCTGAGTCATTTCATTACCACGTTCACCACAACCAACATAAACGATAATATCAGCATCACACCATTTAGCAATTTGATGCTGTGTCATTGTCTTACCAGTACCAAAACCACCTGGAATAGCTGCAGTTCCACCTTTAGCAATTGGAAATAGTGTATCAATAACACGCTGTCCTGTTACTAATGGTATTGCTATTGGCAACCGCTTAGCTACTGGTCGAGCTTGTTTGATTGGCCATTTTTGACATAGTGTACATTCAATAATTTTACCATTAGTGTCCTCAATTTTCATGATTACATCATTAATAGTATATTGACCATCTTCCACTACTTCAATTACTTTACCGCTAATTAACGGACTAACCATACATTTGTGAACAATTAAATCAGTTTCTGGTGTAGTTGCATAAACAGTACCACCTTTAACTTGATCACCAGCTTTAACCATCATTGTTACATCCCATTTTTTATCAACATCTAAAGAATCCACATTACTTCCTGCATGAATAAATGCACCAGATTCTTTTTCAAGTGCTTTTAAAGGACGTTCGATTCCATCAAAGATATTTCTTAAAATTCCTGGACCTAACGTTGCACAGATTGGTGAGCCAGTTGATACAACTGGTTCACCTGGCTTAAGACCAGTAGTAGTTTCATATACCTGAATCGTAGTAAATTCTTTAGAAATGGAAATTACTTCACCCATTAAAGAATCATTACCTACATATACCATTTCCAACATGGAAAAAGAAACTGTATCTTTTACTTTTACAACGGGTCCATTAATCGAATAAATCACATTATTGTTCATATATTAACCCCCTGTCTATTTTATCATTAATCCTGATGTCTTATAGAACCAATCTTTTTGGTTTTCTAAAGCAGAGTCTAGTGATTCATCAACAACAACATTAGTTGCCTCATTTTCAATAATAAAACCACCAATTAAAATCTTATCACTAACTTCGACCTCTATAGGCATACCATATGCTTTAATTAATTTATCTTTATATTTCATATCTTCTTTTCTTAATTTAAGAATCGAATTTTCCATCTGGTATAATTTACCAATCTTTTCTATATGTTTAATTAAATATGCTTTATAATCTTTGCTATCTACAAACTCTACTAATTTTTCTTTAGCTTCACCAAAGATATTAGCAACATATTCCTCTCTTTTTTCAACCAATTTCTTTGTCTTTTCTTCTTGTGATAAAGAAGCTTCGACACTAGCATTCGAAGAAATCTCAACTAATTCTTTAGCTAACAATACTTCTGCATCTTTTTTAGCCTCAGCTTTAATTTGGTTATATACCTCTTCTTCAAGCTGCTTTGCCTCAGCTAATATTTTTTCTTCTTCAAAACCTGCTAGTCTTTCAATCTCTTCTTTCATATAAAGAAATACTTGTTCTTTCTTTTCCATAGCATTTTCCTTCTATAACTTCACACCAATTGCTTCAGAAACATATTTATCAATAGTTTCACCAATTTTTGATTCACCATGACGGTCTGGTATTTCTACAAGCAATGGTTTTTGTTGTTTTAACTTGATTTCTGAGATAACATCAGGCGCAAGCTCAATTAAATTAGTAGTAATTAAGATGATTCCAATCGAATCATCTTTTAATTTTGTTTCCAGTAATTCAAGAAACTCTCTTCTTTTATGAACTACTTGACCTTCAATTCCTACTAATCTAAGTCCTACCTGAGTATCGACGTTATCACTTATACAATAAAATCGCATAATGACCACATTCTTTCAATTAAATTTTGTTGATAATCAAGATTGAAATTAATAATCCGTAAATCGCAACCCCTTCACCTAAAGCAACAAAGATCAATGATTTACCAAAGTTCTTTTCATTTTCAGAGAATGCTCCAATTGCAGCAGGTGCAGCAGCAGCAACAGCAATCCCTGCCCCTAAAGCAGATAAACCTGTAGCTAAAGCGGCAGCTAAGAAACCTAAACCTTGTGCAATAGTTCCTGTAATTACCGCAGAATCTTGGGCATATACTCCATTAGTAACTGCTGCTAAATATAATGCTAAACATACAGCTCCAGCAAAACCTGCAATATGTGTTGCCAATCTAATCTTAGCACTTTTTGCACTTACTTTTCCTCTAAACATTTTAACTAATGGTAAAGATAATAAAATAACTACTAATGCTGGTAAAATAAATTCTAAAATTGTCATAATGACTTCCTCCTCAATTTCTAATCCTCTTTAATAGTTCTAAATGGAACTCCATTTCCTTCATAGTATCTACTAAACATTTCATAGAACTCTAAACGTAAAACCTGAATTCCAACAATTAATCCTTCTAAGCACATTACAAAAATATTACCAAATAAAATAACGGCTAATTCACCAACACCACCGACCATTTCTGCCAATGTATATACAACCAACATCATTCCCGCATGAGATAAAACAAATCCCCCAACTCTTAAAAATGACATTGTGTTAGTGATAAAAGATAAGACTACTTCAAATAATTCAAAGAATCCTTCTACAAAAAACGCACCAAAACCATTTGGAAACATTTCTTCATGCTCCACAAATTTCCTAATTAATGGTTCTTTTAGGAAAATCAATAATAATGGTATGGCTATTAACACAATCACATATATTGCATTAACAAACCCTAAACCTAAAAACATATTTATTACTAAGCCCAAAATAGAAATATAAAATATTAAACCACAAACTCCATTTTGGCTCAGCAAAGCTTCACCAATATTCTTCTTTTTAAAATTTAAAACAACATTAAATCCCATTGAGATAATAATTAAAACAATTCCTAAACAAATCGCTGCAATCAATAAAGTCATTGTATTATCAGGCGACATTGCATTAAACATAGGAATTAAGATTTCCTCATTTCCAAATACCGAGCCAAAAACAATTCCAAATAAAGTACTCGAAATTCCTAATCGAACACCAACAGCTCCCAACTGGAACCCAAACTTCTTATATGCAATAAAACCAACTAATGATAAAATTAACCCTTGTCCAACATCACCAAACATTATTCCAAATAATAAAGTATATGATAATGAAACTAGCAACGTTGGATCAGCATCATTATATTTAGGAACTCCATACATTTCTACAAACATTCTAAATGGTCGTGAAAACCAGTTACTTTTAAGCAATGTTGGTGGTGATAATCTAACATCACTATTTGCTGGTTTAATATCAACTGTTACGTTTTCTAAAGATTCAAAATCTTCTTTAAATTTTTTAGTATTTCGCACTGGTACAAAACCATTAACAGTAAGTTTATCACCAATTACAACAACATATTTCTGCATGACAAATACATCATTTAAATGTTTTGCAATCGTATAAATTTCATTAAGCTTATCTCGATCATTTGTAAACATCTTATCAATACGCATCTTTAATTTTTTACTTTGTTCTCTTGCTACATTAGCTTCCTCTTGTATCTCACTAATTGCTAGTTCTGGCGAACCATGAACAAATGTTGGAATATGAATCCGCTCAAAATATAACGATGAAAAGATATTATCAACTTCTGGTGCATCACCAGGTGTTGTTATATACATACACCAAATAAATTGATTATCATTGTGAAAAGCTTTAAATACAAAAGGTAGCGTTTCATAATAATCTAATTTAGTGACATTATTTGCTGGAATCTTTCCAAACCTTACCTGAAGATATTTACAACTAAATAAATCATCAAAATCTACATCAATATCAGCCACATGCTGTAACTGAATAATAGCTTCTTGATTTTCAATAATCATTTGGTCCAACTGAACCTTTACTGCATCAATACGCTCAACATCAAGCAATAAATCATCTAAATATTCTTTTACTCGTAATACATTGATTTGGTTTGTTTTTACTGGTACTTCTTCTAATTTAAAATTATATTTATTTGATGCATCATTTAATCTAACCAGAATTTCTTCATATAAATTATCTTGATTATATACACTTAGTCCTGTTACACTATCAATAAACTTAGAGGCTAATTCAGGATGAAAATCATCATGGCTAAAAAGCTTTAATAATACTTCATTATAATGATACTTATCAAAATTAATACTCACTAAGTTTAATCTTGAGATTGCCATTTTATCCCTCCTCTATATCTTAATTGACTTTCGCGTAACTTTTTTAGCAATAATTAAAACAATTATTGCAATAATCCAAACACTGAATCCAAATAAAAATGTATGAATCACATGTAGTGGTAAATTGAACAACGGTTGATATAATTCAATTTGATAAAATACAGTTCCATAAAACAATCCACCAATTAAAATCGCAGCACCAATTCGTTTTAACATACCACCAAAATTATTTGTTTTTTTAATCGTAAATAAAAATCCTAATACTATTAATAATGCTCCCACACCAATATCTCCAACACAAATCGCTCCAATAACCATTGTTATTATGGCTACAAAAATGGTTGGATCAAAAGTATCACCAAGTGCTACGCTTAATATATTTTCAAATGGTTTAAAGAATGAATTATTTTTAACTAAAATTGGTGCAGTAATATTTCTATTTTCATAAATATTTACAGGTAACTCCATTACCTTAACACTATCTATATCCTTAAATATTGTTTCAATCTCTTTTAAATCATAACTGCTAAAAGTATAAATAGATGCTTTTTGTGAAAAATCAACAACATAGCGGCAATGATCATATAACTTTTTCAAATTATATAAACTTGTAAAAGTATCTAATAGTTTTTCCTGATATTTATTTTTAACACCTTCAAGTTTAGAATCCATTTTATTAATATACTTTTCCATAGCAATCGATTCTTCAGTCAATTCATTAATTGCTTCATGAATCTTTCCATGAGCGAAATCTGGTAAAGTAATTTGTTCAAAAGACATTGAAGAAAACGCATTATCTATTTGTGAAATACTATTTGTAAGTCCCGCATAAACAATCCATACATACTGTTTTGAACGATTCAGCTCTTTAAAAATAAACTCGTAATCCCGATAATATTGGATTTTAGTAAACTCATTGACAGGAATTTTTCCAAACCGACAAGTTATATATTTTGTATTTTTAACATCATCTACACTTATCTTTGATTCTTCTAAGTTCCTCAATAAAATGACAGCTTCATCATTTTCTTCTTTTTCCTTAACAATTCCCTCTTTAATATTAACAATATTATCAACTTCATCATTAATTTCATCTATTAACTTATTTACATTATGCAAATTAATTTCTTTAAATTCACTATCCTGCACGTTACTTTCAAGATTTAAACGACTTAAAATATGATAAATATTATCTAGTGGTTCATTATATGGATTAATTGCATCCATAACTGATACCCCTTTAACATTATTTGCTATTTTCCTAGAATCTTGAGGAAACATATTTTCTTGATACTCAGTCATCTTAATTAGCATTTTCATTAAGTCTTTATGTTCAAAGGAAATATTAAAGAAATGTGTTTTCATAATAGCCATTCATTAATCCCTCCTACGCAAAGATCAGCATCTCTTCGATACTAGATGCATCTCTATTATATCTTATACCTTCAATAATATGTTTCAAGTTATCAACCTCAACTTTTTGTAAAATTGAATATGTTAAATACACTAATGGTGCATCACTTGAAAAACGCATATAGCGCTTAGCTATATTATATTTAATTTCTTCGACATAATATTCAATATAGGCATAATCTCTATCACCAATATATAACTTATATTTTGAATTAGCCAATAATTCTAACATTTCTTTAACATCACGTGCTTCAATCAATGAATCCAGCATTCCTTTAGACATCCGACAATGCTCTAAATATAAAGAATCTCTTATTGTTTCATTCGATTCTATAAAATACTTCTTAAAACGATAAATTTTAGTAATATTGATTAATTCAATAGATGTAGATAAAACATCTAATAATTCTTTTTGTTTTTTACCCTTAAAATTTTTCTTAATAGCAGCTACATAAGTACTATAATATAGTGATTTCATTTGTCGTTCTAAAGCATTAATATCAATTGGTGTTGTAAAATCAAAATCAGCTAATATTTTATAATACCTAGTATCTCTTAAATATAATATTAAATCTTTATAATTATCAACATTAATTAACCCATAAATATTGAAACTCATTTTACTCGCTAAATAATCTGGTATCTCTAAAGAAAAACTTGCTTGGTCTTTTTCCTTTATACTGACAACCTTATCAACAATCAATTGAACCTCTATTCCAATAACCTCTTGATTATAAAAATCATGATGCTTCTTTGGCGCATATTTCATCAACCTAGCACAACGTTCAAAATATTCTTTACTTAAAGCAGCCTCTAACTGACGACGATGAACATTTCTAACATTAACATCTTGTAGAACCCCACAATACTTTGTTTGCGATTTTAAATAGGTTACCATCTCACCAAGCGTTTGTTTTCTACATAAATCACTATACCCCTGTTCACCAATCCGATATCCATACATCGCTTTAGCCTTAGCACATAGTGCATTTGACGATAAAGCCATATCTTCACCTTCTTACTTTAAACATCTTTCAACAATTTCATTAATCCATTTATCTTTATTTTGACTATAAAGATTTTCTAATTTAATTACCATATCACTATAATTTTGATCAAGTTGTTTAGCCTCTTGTTGATTTTTATTCATCAATTCAGCTTTATGTTCTTCAATTTTCTTGTTTTGTTCAGCAACAAACCCTTCATATATCTCTTTTCTTTTTTCATTCATGTTGGTTTGTGCATCTAACTTTTTTACTTTTGCAGCTTCAACACGTTCGACACATTTACGGTCTATTTCTACTAACCTTTGAATTACATCATCCATAGTATAAACCCCCCTTTGCCTGAAATAAGTATACTCCTATATTTTAAAAATGCAATGATAATAATCCATCAATTACAAAAAATATCATTTACTCTGTAACCTTTAATATCATATAGACTTACAAAGATTTATTAAACATTTTTATAACTATCATTTTAACTTTTTACTATAATTATCATGCTTTTTTAAACATGATAATTATACTCTTTTGTTTTACAACAAGCATTAGACAATTTAAATAATTTGTCTAGTATATAAAAAATAATTTCTCATATACTTAATTTTTATTACTGTTCTATCCACTTAACTAAATCATACCCATACTACTCAGGATTATTCTTTTACACTTAGCTATCTTTTTTTAAAATTATTTATATATTTTTTTATATTCATTGAGGCTTCAATTTAGTTATGATAAAGTAATAACAGTGAGGTTATAAAAATGATAAAAGAAAATATTATAAAAATTCAAACATTAATGAAAGAAAAGGGAATTGATATTTATATTATTCCAACTAGTGATTTTCACCAAAGTGAATATGTAGGTGAATACTTTAAAGGACGTAAATTTTTATCTGGTTTTACTGGTTCAGCAGGTACTTTAGTAATTAGTTTGACTGAAGCCCGTTTATGGACAGATGGGCGTTATTTTATTCAAGCTGAACACCAACTAAAGGACAGCAATATCATTCTAATGAAGATTGGAATGCCTGGTGTCCCTACTATTAAAGAATATCTTGATCAAAATGTTGATAAAACAGTAGGATTTGATGGACGTGTAATGTCAAATCAAGAAGTTACTTATTTAAAAAACAAATTAATTTCTGATGTTGATTTAGTTGACGAAGTTTGGCAAGAACGCCCAAGCATTTCTCATCAGCCAGCTTATATTTATGATGAAAAATATTGTGGTGAATCACGTCATTCAAAACTTGAGCGTCTTCGTAAAGCAATGGATGATTGTCAACATCATATTATTACCAGCTTAGATGATATTGTATGGTTATTTAATATCCGAGGAAGTGATGTAGATTGTAATCCTGTAGTTCTATCTTATGCTTTAATCAACCAAGATAATGCTATTTTGTATGTTCAAAAAGATGTAGTTGATGTTAAAACTGAAACTATTTTAAAAAGAGATAATATCATTATCAAAGACTATAATGATATTTATGAAGATGTTAAAAAATTAACAGGTAAAGTATTATTAGATGATCAGCTAGTTAACTACCAAATCTTTAACAATTTATCTTGCGAAATAAAAACTGCACCAAATCCAACTCAGCATTTTAAAGCTATTAAAAACCCAACAGAGATTAACGCTACAAAAAATGCTCATATCAAAGATGGAGTTGCAATGACCAAATTTATGTATTGGTTAAAAACTAATGTTGGAAAAATTGAATTAGATGAAGTAACTATTTCTGATAAATTAGCTGCTTTTAGAAAAGAACAAAGTGAATTCTATGATTTAAGCTTTGATACTATATGTGCTTATAAAGCTAATGCTGCACTAATGCATTATAAAGCAGAACGAGATAGTTGTGCTAAAGTTACTAATAATGGGTTATTGTTAATTGATTCTGGAGGACAATACTTAGATGGTACGATTGATACTACAAGAACATTTGTCTTAGGTCCTATTAGTGACATCGAACGTCGTGATTACACAATTGCTTTAAAAGCTATGTTTAGATTACAAACAGCACATTTTCTAGCTGGAACTACTGGTCCTAATCTAGATCTATTAGCTCGAGGAATTGTTTATGAATATAATCTTGATTATCGTTGTGGAACAGGTCATGGTGTAGGTCACTTCTTAAATGTTCATGAAGGTCCTAATGGTTTTAGACCACATGATCGTCCTGGTTTTGCAAAAATGTGTGCATTTGAACCAGGTATGATTACAACCGATGAGCCAGGTATTTATATTGAAAATAGTCATGGTGTTCGTCATGAAAATGAATTATTGTGTGTTGAAGTAACTACTAATGAATATGGTCAATTTTTAAAATTTGAACCAATTACAATGGTTCCATTTGATCTAGATGGTCTAGATTTAGATTTGTTGTCTAATCATGAAATTAAACAGATCAATGAGTATCAACAATTAGTATTTGATCATGTTGCTCCATTTTTAACAAATGAAGAAAGATCATGGTTACAAGCAAATCTATTAATAAAATAAATATTAATCTACAGGTCTACTAATAGTGGTAGATCTTTTGTATTTTTTTAAGTAAACTTTTAATTAAAAAAATACAGAAAGTACAAACATAGTACCTCCTGTCATCTAAATTCCCAATTCTTTTTTTATTCCATCTTGTAAAATCTTAGAAAAATTAAGCTTATTTTTAATTCCTAATTCATTCAACCACGATGGTAATGTAAGAGTTTTATTTATCGTTTTACTCGAGTTTCTTTTTATCAGCTGATCCACATCAACTTCAATAAGTGCCACACACTGATTACTCTCTACCTTAATATCTTTTATTTGTGATGGCTTAGGAGCATCTTCAAACATACTAGAAATATAATCTTCCAAAACTAATTCCAAAGCATCTTTAGCCATATAAAATGCCTCTTCAGTAGAATCTGCCTGACTATAACATCCATCAACATCTGGAAAATAAACACAAATACCATCATCATATGAAAAAACTGCTGGATAAATTAACTCTCTTGGTAATGCCATATCTTATCACACTCCTATCATTATACAATAAGAGATGGGGTATTGAAACATCATTTAGAGAAGTGAAGTATACACTAGGATTGAACGATTGCATTCTAAAAAAAGAAAGCTTATACAACAGGAGATATATGCAAAACTTATCCTATACAATTTTTGTCAAAGGGTCGTACAAGTGATAAAAATACCAAAAAAGAAAGAAGAAAATATATCTACCAAATCAACTTCACGAGATCATGTCATATAATAAGACACTATCTAACTAAAAAAGGTGGGAAAATCCCACCAATAGAACATCTCATAGCTAAAGAAATCTTGCCAATTCGCCCTGACAGAACATATGCACGACACATTAAGCCAAAAACGGTCGTATACTTTAACTATAGATATGACTAGTCGATACAATTATACACCTTATTAGATGTAGTATCAATACTACACTTTTTTAGCTTGCATAAATGAAAAACCAGAAGATAATATCTATTTGATATAAACTTCTGGTTGAAATATTGTCTTCTTAACTTAATGACATTGCCAATCTAGATTGTTCTTTTTTAATTTTTCTATATTATGATCTCATTATATTCATTTGTCTCATATTCAATGACTTTTTCATATTTTAATGATTTTTGAATATTTATTAATCTTTGATTAGTTGAACCTCGATATAATAGTGATAAACTTTTTTTATTTTGCTCAAATTTACCATCTATCAACATATCACAAACTTCTAATAAAGATTTCATTCTTGAATCTTTAATGATTTGTTCAAATATAAAACCACTATAAATCACAATATTTAAACCTCGATATTTAACCGCTTTACAAATCTCTATTAATGGTTCTATCTGAAGCATTGGTTCACCACCAGAAAGAGTAATTCCATCCAATAATTGATTTTCATCAATTTCTGCTATTATCTCATTAATATCTTTTAAATACCCACCATTCATATCATGACTTTTAGGATTATGACAACCTGGACATTTATGATAACAACCTTGGGTAAAAATTGTATACCTTAAACCAGGTCCATCAACAATTGAATCATTAGCTATTCCAAACAAACGAATCTTCATTATTCTATACCATGTTTAACTCGATCATGTTCCTCTGCTTTTTTACCATCATTGAAACGATCTAAAGTACCAACTAAATACCCAGTAATCCTACGAATTCTTTCAAACCCATGATGTTCTTCTTCAGTTCTACCACAAAGTGGGCAAACATCATCAATAATCCCATTATAACCACAAACGGGATCACGATCAACAGGATGATTTATGGCTCCATAACCAATCCCATTATCATGCATTGCTCGAACAACTTTTTCAAATGCAGCTAAGTTTTTAGTTGGATCACCATCCATTTCTACATAACTGATATGTCCTCCATTTGTTAAAGCATGATATGGCCCTTCTAATTGTATTTTCTTAAAAGCACTGATTGGATAATATACAGGAATATGAAAACTATTTGTATAATAATCCCGATCTGTAATTCCCTCTAACTCACCAAATAACTTTTTATCCATTTTCACAAATCTGCCTGATAAACCTTCAGCAGGTGTTGCAATCAAACTAAAATTCAATTGATATTTTTCACTTGCCATCTCCATTGCCTTAGACATATGTTCAACAATTTGTAATCCTAGAATCTGTGCATTTTCACTTTCACCATGATGCACACCAATTAAAGCTTTTAAAGTCTCAGCCAAACCAATAAATCCAACTGTTAATGTACCATGTTTTAAAACTTCCCTTACTTCATCATCTGGTTTTAGATTATCACTATCAAGCCAAATACCCTGTCCCATTAAAAATGGATAATTCCTTACTTTACGTCGGCATTGAATTTCAAAACGTTCTAGTAACTGCGCAATACATAAATCTAACATTTTATCAAGTTTATCAAAAAATTCATTAACATCACCATTTGAACGAATTGCTAATCTTGGTAAATTTATTGAAGTAAAACTTAAATTTCCACGACCAAAACTTATTTCATTATCTTTATCACATATATTTGCCATAACTCTTGTTCGACATCCCATATATGCAATTTCAGTTTCTGGAGTTCCTTTATAATATTGTAAATTAAATGGAGCATCAACAAATGAAAAATTAGGAAATAAACGTTTAGCTGAAGTTTTACATGCTAATTTAAATAAATCATAATTTGGTTCTCCATCATTATAATTTATTCCTTCTTTTACTCTAAAAATTTGGATTGGGAAAATAGGAGTTTCACCATGCCCTAATCCTGCTTCAGTAGCTAATAATATATTACGAACTACCATTCTACCTTCACTTGATACATCCATCCCATAATTAATGGAACTAAACGGTACTTGAGCCCCTGCTCTTGAATGCATCGTATTCAAATTATGTATAAAAGCTTCCATCGCTTGATATGTTTCTTTATCTGTTTCTTTATATGCACTAGAAGTAGCAAAATCAATAATTTCATCAACAAATTGATTAATATTATTTTTAATTAATATCTCTTTTAATTTTTGATTAAAATTTTCATTAAAATCAAGAGTTGGCTTTAAACACATTTTTTCTTTAATTCTAGATACAACTTCATCTCCATCAAGTTTTGTAAGCAAAGTAATAGCTCTACTAAGATTATAATAAAAATGTTTTATATACGATTTAGCAACCCCTGGTGCCATACCATAATCAAAATTAGGAATAGCTTGTCCACCATGTTGATCATTTTGATTTGATTGAATTGCAATACATGCTAAAGCTGCATACACACTTATACTATTTGGCTCTCTTAAAACACCATGCCCTGTTGAAAAACCATTTTTAAATAATTTAACTATATCTATTTGACAACAAGTAGTTGTAAGAGTCAAAAAATCCATATCATGAATATGAATATCCCCATTTATATGTGCTCGTGCATGTTTAGGATTTAATACAAACATCTCATTGAATTGCTTTGCTGCTTCAGCACCATATTTTAACATTGTTCCCATCGGAGCATCAGCATTAACATTAGCATTTTCTCTTTTTAAATCGCTATCTTTACTATCTGCAAAAGTTATTTCTTCAAATGTTTTCATTAACCGTGAACGCATATCCCTTTCACGAGTACGATTAGCTCGATACAAAATATAAGCTTTAGCTACCCTAACATAACCTTGTTCAATTAATACCTCTTCAACAGTATCTTGAACTAACTCAACTGTTGGTAAAGCACTTTTTTTCATTTCTAATTTATTTTCTACTATTTTTGCAATTTTAATTGCTGTCTTTAATTCATACTTATCACTAGTTGCCTCAAAAGACTTATATATAGCACCAGCTATTTTATCTAATTCAAAAGGAACTAAACGCCCATCTCTTTTTCTAATATTTTCTATCATATGTTTTCCTCCACGCACTATTGCACCATTAGTATATCTTACTTACTATAAAAAATCATTTAAAATACTCTATTACCTAATAATATTCAACCCCAAGATAACACTATATCTTAGGGTATTTATTAATAATCACTTGATAATTTTTATATGTTGCTACTAAATAATAATCATCTAATTCCTCAATAAGACTATATCTAAATATGTCTTCTTGATTTAAATCATACTCTTTAATCAACTTATGCATTATCTTTCTACTATCCTCTTTATTTAAAGTAGCTTTCCACCATCTTTTTGGTTTAACTTTTGCTAGAAGCAAATAATCTTCAATCAAATCACTTAAATATTTATCATTTAAATAACTATTCAAATAACTAAATAATTCATCATTTTGATAATTTATATGTTTATAATTGTGTTTTTTATAATAATTTCCTAAATCCAAGAAGAAATAAAAAGGCGAATCAACCTGTTTCATAATTTTATTCATTGTAATTGGCATTTTTCCACTATTCCAATACTTTTCCAACATATCTTCAACGATATGAATTTTATTTATATCTTCTTTTGATAAATCATTACTAGCAATTAATTCATAGGGAGGATTAATATCATATATATATCCATACTTATTAGCATCTTTTCTTAAACTTGTTCCACGAAGAAGTTTTAAAAAACCAAGTTGTAATTCTTTAGGATAAAAGCTAAAAACATCATCAAATGATTTGGCAAACCTATTTAGATTTTCTAAAGGCAATCCTGCAATTAAATCTAAATGAAAATCTATTTTATGATTAGTTTGCAATTGTTTAATAACTTCACTTAACCTTGTAAAATCTTGATACCTTTTAACTATCTCATTTGTAGGTTCATAAGTTGATTGTATACCAATTTCAAATCGTAATAATCCCTCTGGTGCATATTTATTAATATAATCAATTATTCTTTGATCTAAAACATCTCCATTAATTTCAAATTGAAATTGTATTCCTGGACGATAATGTTGAAAAATAAATTCCAAAATTGCTAGAGCATGGTCGGTTTTAGCATTAAAACTACGATCTAACAACTTAATTATTTTAACATCTGTTTCCATCAATAATTTTAGTTGTTTTTTTAAATAATCAAGACTAAAAAAACGTAATCCTTTTTCTAAAGACGATAAACAATACTGACACTGATATGGACATCCTCGACTAGTTTCAAAATATAAAACCCTTTTTGACATATCCACTAGATCTCGTTTTAACAAATATGGTGAGTCAAGCGATTCAAGATATTTTAAATCAACAGGAACTGTTTGATGATAATCTCGATTACTTTTATTACTAACACCTTGAATAAATATCTCTTGTTCCTTTTCTAAACAATCCAATAATTGTTTAAAAGCAATTTCTCCTTCCCCACTAATTATATAATCTATCTCATAATTATCTAAAAAATAATCAATTTCATAACTAACTTCAGGACCGCCTAAAATAATAATCAAATTCTTATTTTGATCTTTTAATTTAATACATAATTCCTTAATTAACTCAACATTCCAAATATAAACACTAAATGCAACAATTTGAACTTTCCTTGCAATAATATCAGCAACAATATTATCAAGATCTTCTTTTATTGTATATTCTACAAAATCTACATCATGATAATCTTTAGTAGAAACATATAAAAGACGTAAAGATAATGATTTATGTATGTATTTTGAATTTAAAGTAGTAATTAATGTCTTCATTTATTTACCTCATTAAAATAATCTAGAGTAAATTCCCTAGATTATTGTTTTTTAACTTTTGGCATAATATTGTTATATAAACAATATTCCTCAAAAGTCCATTTCTTTTCCACTATTTCCTTAGATACATCTTCACCAACATATCGTAAATGCCATGGTTCATGTGCAATTCCAGTAATACCATCTGTTCCATCTTCAAAACGAATTATAAAACCAAATTTAGCACAGTTTTTTACAACCCATTTATATTCATCAGTATCACCAAATGTAATTTTCTTTCCCTCAACAACACTTTGTGATGTTAGATCTATCCCTAGTCCTGTTTGATGTTCACTAGCCCCAGGTTGAGCAACATATTCATTTGCATATTTAGTATTATAACGTCTTACAAAATCTGCCATTGTATCAACTTGTGTTTGATATGAGCGATAAGCACTGTTTACTACTAACTCTAAGCCTTCTTTTTGAGCCGCTTTATACATTTTTGTTAGAGCATCTGATGTTTCCTTGGTCATCTTTGAATTTTGACAATCGGGTGCCACAGGTATTTCGGGATCAACTAAATCTGGTTCATAATCTTCCGATAAATAAAAACCTTTTTTTACTAATGTTAATAAATTACTAGGATTTGTTATAGTATATTTTTCTTTTGGTTCACCATTACTAGATATAATAAATGGATAATTTGTAATGCAAACAGCATAATTATAATCCTTATATATATTATATGCATTAATATAAGATTCTATATTTTGAAGCTGATATCCCTTTACTTTACGATAAGGTGTTATATCCTTAGCAGTATATTTATGATCAATTAAATATTGAAAATCATTCTGTGATGCACCTTCATCTATTAAACTCCAAATTAATTTTTCATTATATCCCATACTTTTTAACTTAGGAACCTGACCGATAAACAAATCATCAACATACTCAACAACATCAGCATATTTCATTTTTTTATTTATCCCAAAATACCTTTCATACTCATCATATAAAGTAACTTTAGGAGATTCTTTGATCCAATTAACAATATGGTCCATTTTTGAATGGGATAAAATTTCTTCTTCTTCATCTTTTGGTAAAGATAAGATTTTACTTGTTTGAGAAAAAGAATATCCTTTCACTAATAATTTAATCCGACTTAAATTTAAAAATACTAATAAACCAACAATTAAAGCTACAGCTACAATAGCTGCAATTACAACTCTACCTACTCTTAAACGACTCTTATGTCCACTATTATACGAACTATAATATGAATAGTCTCTTCTTTTTTTAAACATTACAATATTACTCCTTATTTACACATATTTAAATAATCATTTCTACCTAAAATATATTGATCATTACCATAGCTATCAATAATAACTACCAGTGGCATATCTACCACTTCTAATCTTCTAATTGCTTCAGGTCCTAAATCATCAAATGCAATAATCTCACATTTCTTTATACAACTAGACATCATCGCACCAGCACCACCAATTGCCCCTAAATAGATACCACCATATTCAATAATTGCATCTTTAACACTTTGAAGACGGTAACCTTTACCAATCATTGAACGTAAACCTAATTTAATTAATGTTGGAGCAAAAGCATCCATTCTTCCAGAAGTAGTTGGTCCTCCACTACCAAAAACTTTTCCTGGTTTACTTGGTGTTGGACCCACATAAAAAATCACTTGATCTTCAAGTGGAAGAGGCAGTTTTTCTCCTTTTTCAATTAATGCCATTAATCGTTTATGGGCAGCATCACGTCCTGTATAAATAGTTCCACTAAGTAATACCTCATCACCAGCATGTAACTTTTTTATTTTTTCAATTGTTAGTGGCGTAGTTAATCTAATCATAATTTTGCCTCCTTATGACGTGCTACATGGCAGCAAATACTAACAGCTACTGGCATCCCCGCTATATGAGTTGGATGAGTTTCAATATTCAATGATAAAGCTGTAGTTTTCCCACCATACCCCACTGGTCCAATTCCAGTATTATTTATCATTTCTAATAGTTCTACTTCTAAATCAGCATATCGAACATCTTGATGATGACTACCAATTTCTCGCATCATAGCCTTTTTTGCAAGCATAGTTACTTTATCAAATGATCCACCGATCCCTACCCCAATCACCATTGGTGGACAAGCATTCGGTCCAGCATCATTGACTACTTTTAAAATAAAATCTTTGACTCCTTGTAATCCATCACTTGGTTTTAACATCTTTATTTGTGACATATTTTCAGATCCAAAGCCCTTTGGTGCTACTACGATTTTAAATTCATCACCCATAACAATATCAAAATAAATAATTGCTGGTGTGTTATCTTTTGTATTAATTCGATCAAACAATGGATCACTAACAACTGATTTTCTTAAATATCCTTCCTGATATCCCTGACGAACACCTTCATTTATAGCTGCTTTTAAATCACCATCAATATGTACTTCTTGACCTATAGTAATATAAACAAAAACCATTCCAGTATCTTGACAGATTGGCATCATATTTTCATGTGCTAAATTAGCATTATCAATTAAAACATCAATTGTCTTTTTAGCAAGTGGATAAGGTTCTTCATTTTTTTTGTCTACTAACGCACTAAAAACATCACCTGGTAGATCACAGGCAGCATCAATACATAATTTTTTTACTGTTTGAATGATATCTTCACATTTTATTTCTCGCATAATTTTTCCTTTCATAAAAAAGATAAAAAAACTTTTTAAATAATTTTATTTTAAATATTTGGATAATATAAAGAATAATATCTAAGTGATATTAACTCTATCATTGTAAGCAATGTATGTTTACCTGTTTTAGGTTGTTCACCATCACCTAAAACAATCATATAATCAATATTAATACCAATATCAATTTCAGGATTACTTGTCATTAAAACAACTTTACATCTTGATTTTTTTAGATACTGTAAAATTTTCGGGTTACTATGGACAAAATACCCATTAACTGTGACAATTATTGCCACACTATTTTGATCTAAAGATTTAGCACAATCAATCTGGCGTTCTGTTTCCATATAAGCCATCGTAAACTTTTCTAACATCAGCAAATCAGTTTGAAAGTTCAAAGCAACAGAATGAGAAAATTGTACTCCAAAAAATACTACTGAATCACTATCATGGATAGCTTGTAAAACTTTATCAATCACATTCCAATCTAGTTGATTTGGTAACTTAGAAATTGCTTTACAAACCTGATTACTATAGTATTTAGTACACTCTTTTGGTTTATTCCTCATCATATTTAAAGGAATATTTATTAAGTTATTAAATTTCCTACTATCTAGAGTAAAAGAAGAACATGCCTGTTTCAAATGAGCATAATTTTCATAACCTAAAGTACGACAAAATCTCGATATTGTAGCTGTAGAAACATAACACTCTTTAGCTAGTTGACTAATTCCCATTTTTGCAATTTTAGAAAAATTATGAGCCATATACCATGCAATATTATAATTTGTATCTGCATCATTAGCGGTATCCAAAAAAGTAATCAAGCGATAAAATAAGTTTTTCATTCTTATTCCTCCATCTTAGATGTATTATACACTAAATTTCGACATTTTAAAATAGTGCTAATATTATCAAAAATCATTATCACATATTTTAAGACAATTTTTATACATTATTACCATTGTTTAATTATATACTAACAATGTAGTCAAAAAAGAAATATGATTTTCCCTTCAAAATATTATGGCTACAAAAAATAATAAAGATATCCTTCCCTGATATCATATAAATTATTAGTATCCTTTCCCTGATAGCTAATAATTAAAATGACAAGTTTTTTCCCAACTTGTCATTTTTTCTTTATAAAATTGTCTGATAAAGACGCAAAACATTTTTATAAAATACTTTTTCAATTTCTTCTTCTTTTAAACCTGCCTCAAATAATGCATCCTTTAACATTGGCATCATTGAAGCATCTTTTAATTCAAGATCTTGTGAAATACCATCAAAATCACTGCCTAAACCAACATAATCAATACCTACTAAATCCCTAATATATAAAATATGTTTTACCATATCCTCAACACAAGAACGTACTCCACCAGTTTTTGATGCTTTTAAAAAATCTCCACAAAAATTTATTCCCATAACACCATTTCGCTTTGCTAATAATTTAATCATATCATCAGACATATTTCTAGCTACTCCACACACAGAACGAGCATTACTATGAGAAGCCACAAAAGGTTTTGTTGTATACTTCAAAACATCATAAAATCCAGCATCTCCTAAATGAGAAACATCAATAATTATTCCTAGTCTTTCCATCTCTCTAACATATTCAATTCCAAAGTCTGTTAAACCATCCTGGGTATTTATATGATAGAGATCCTTATATTCTTTTGTACTTATAAGATTTGGATATCCAATACCATTTGGATGATTCCAAGTTAAAGTAATCATTCTTACTCCTAAACGATAATAATTACGTAAAATAGCAAGATCATTATTTACTACAGCTCCCTCCTCAAGTGTCAACATAGCTGACATTAAACCATCTCTTTGATTATCTTCAATATTTTGATAGCTAAAGATTGGTTTTATTAAATCTTTATTTTTTTCAATTTCCTGATAATAAAGATCTATCAATCGTTGAGCTTTTGTCAATGGATCATCTTTTTCCCCAAGATTTACAAACATTGCAAAATTCTGTAATAAATAATCCCCCTTTACCATTTTTCTTAAATCAATATTAAATTCATTTTCTAATAAATTACCACCCTCATCATATAATCTTAAGATGGTATCACAATGCATATCAACTACTTTCATTTTCTCACCTATTCCATCTTATGCACATAATGTACAGCTATACATCCAAGACCACCATGACATGTTAATACTGCTGGTAATTTATTTATAATTATATCAATTCCTGGAAATGTTTCTTCAAAAATATTTTTTACATTGATTGCTGAATTTTCATTATCTCCATGCGATATATATAAAGTATAATCCTTTCTATTTATACCATCTTCTTTAAATTTATCAATTATTGTCTTGTTAATTTTTGTTTCAGTTCTACTCATTGCATACTTATCAACACAACTTCCGTCTTCTTTTAAATATAATAATGCTCTCACTTTTAATATTGATGCCATTTTAGCTGCCACTGGAGATAAACGACCACCTCGTACTAACTGTTTAAAATCTTTAGGAACCAAAAATGAAAAACTATTTTTTGTCTTCATTTCCAGCATAGTAAAAATATCATTTACATCATATCCACGATCTGCCATATTTTTAGCAGTAATAGCCATATCCATAACAGGTGCTCCAACTTGACGACTATCATATATATACATATTATTCATTTCTAATTGATTTTTAACTAAATTAAATCCACTCCATGTACCACTTAAATCACTACTACATGTAATTACAATAATGGCATCATACTTCTTTGACTTCCATTTCTCCATCAATTCCTCTAAATAACCTGTATTAGGTTGTGAAGTAGTAGGAACATAGTCCTCTTTTAATTTTTGATATAATTGATCCGTTGTAATATCAAGTTGGTCTTTATACTCTATCCTATCAATAAGCACACTTAAAGAAACAAGTTCAACACCATATTCTTTTGCTTGAATACTATTCATAGCACTAGTCGTATCAGTTACAATTAAATAATTTTTCATTATCTTCTATCCTTTCAAAATTCTAATTCTTTTTCTTTATATTCTATCGTAAGATGCTGATATTTTTTCAACCATTCTATCCCTTCGATATACTCTTCTTCACTTAAAAGTTCATCTAAAATTCCAAACTTTACTAATGAACACACATCATAGATACTTTGCCATAAGGCATCAAACTTATTTTCATCAACTTTGCTATCACTTTGTTCACTTTCTTCATAAACTACTAATTGATGAGCTTCTCTAGTTGCTTTATCAATATCTGAAATTGTCATTATTTATCCTCCTTGACATTTGTATATTAAAATTATAACATTATTTTAGCAAAAGGAGACAAAAACATGAAAACTATTTCAATTTTTCAAGTACAAGATATCAATAATTTATTAAAACAAAATAACTATGACTATGTTTTAAAGCTTAATGATACTTGTGGTAATCAAAGTTTATATCTTCAATGTACTGGTAAAACTACAGATATAAATGAACTCTGCAATCTAATTAATAACTATTTAAAAAATAATTATCTACAAGTTATCCCTAGTACTATTAATCCTTATAATCTGACTTTAAAATAATATCTTTATTATAATCATAATTAGATAATTTCTTATTTAAAAATATTTTTATATTTTATTTCAATTTTAATACTTATATTTATATAAAAATTTAAATTGTAAACAAAAAAAGACATGAACTTATAGATTTTTAGAAAACCTTAAGCTCATGTCCAGACCATAATAATGGTCTTATTTTTATTTACATTCTTTTTTTCTTAAAAATACATAACCCATCCCTAACATAACAATTCCAGATATCCAAAACATACTGATAATTGAATCAATATTTTTTTCATCACTTGTTTGAGGTTGAATTGGTAATAATTCATCTCTCATTTCAATTCGCTGAACTTTGTTAGTATCTTCAACTATAAACTCTATTGCTTGAGCAATTTGATATCCTTTAGGAGCAGCTTCTTCACTAAGTCGATATTTATGTCCAACAATCAAACCTTCAAACATATGTGGTTGATTACCTGATACCCAACGTTCTATAAAAATATTTTCACCAGTTGAAATATCTTCAAGTAGTAACCGAGCTCCTGGCAACTCTTTTGAATTTATTATATCTATTTTAGAAATTTCAACTTTGGTAAATTCATCAACCATCATTATTTCTTGATCTTGCTTATCATCCTCAACAATAAATTCAATATCATCTGCTAATACATAACCATCTGGTGCTTGTAGTTCTTTTAAAATATATGTTTCTCCAGCTATTAACCCTTCAACATTATGATTTTCACTTTCATCTACAACCCACTGATCAACAATATTTTTTGTCTTTGTTGATACAACCTGTAAAAGTGCACCATCTACAACCTTACCATAAATATCTATCTTTTTAACACCTACAACTTTATCAACCATGCGAACTTTTTGTATCTCACTTGTATTTTCAATTACAAAACTTATTTCCTTTGCCTGTACATAACCAAGAGGAGCAAAGTCTTCTTTAAGAATGTAAGTTTTACCTATTTCTAATCCTTCTACAACATATGGTTTTTTCCCCGAAATCCATTCACAAACAACATTTCGATTACTATCTAAAAGCTGCATAAACGCTCCTTCAAGCTCCTTTGTTCCAGTTACTGCTGTTTTACTTATTTCTATCATAGTTGGTTTATTTACAATATTTTGTGTTACAGTATAAACTTTAGTAGTTAGATCCGTTTGTATAAACTTAATCTCATATTTAATTCCATTATGAACCAAACCTTCTAATGTTGATATCTCTTGTAATTCATATATCCCCATTGGCAAATCAGATACTGTTAATTTCCCATCTTTAGATAGATTATATTCTCCAACTATTGCATTTTTTCCATAAATAATAGTTCCATCTGCCATATCTAATATATTTTCTTTAGCAGTTAATCTAAATTTAATTTTGCTTAAATCATTATTTTTAATAAATGATTTATCAACTATATTAGATTCTATTGACTTAATTACTTTTAATTGTCCCTCTGGTTTATCATTTTTAATAACTACTTCTAAAATTGGATCTCCATCTTTATCTTTATTGTAATCACGAATGTTTTCAATTATAAAATCAATTGGTTTATCTAATGACAAATAACCTGTTGGTGTCTTTATTTCATCAATGTAATATTTACCCACATCTAGTTGTAATGGTAACATTACACTTCCTATATCTCCATCATTATTAAATGAACCTGATGGTACTACTATATTATCAGCACTAGTAGTAAAACTATCATAAATCTTTCCACCAATTTTTTGTTTAATCACTTCTCCAGCCTTATAAATAATTCTTCCATTAGACACTATATCTTCTCTTGCTTTCACTTTAAATGTAGCACTATTCAATGTAACAACTTTATTACTATCTAAATCTTTTTTTACAAGCTTTAATTGTGCTGTTGCAGGACGATTATTAATATTAATAATTTTGATTTGCTCAACATCTATATATTCACTATAATCTTTTGTTACTGATACTATAAAATCGGGTGCTGTAATATAATCTTGAGGGGTCTTTGTTTCACGAACTATATATTCACCATATGGTAAATACTTAGTATGTGCTTGACCATTTTGATCAGTTGTAATTACATCATAAATAATAGAATTATCCCATCCAATTTTATCTACTTCACTTTTTAATTTAAAAGTAAATTCAGCATTAGCAAGTCCTACAATAATCCCAGATTCTGCATCTTTTTCACCTGCTTTAAAAATCTTTATTTTTTGCATATTAACACGATTGTCAGTGTTTGTAGAACGAAGTATTTTAGAAACTATTTGACCTTCATAGTCAATAGAAACATCAATATCATCAGAATTTAAAACTAAGGTTTCATTACTTTTACTCTCTTCTATGTAGTATTTCCCAATATGAAGATCATCAAATTTTAACTTACCTTGTTCATCAGTTGTCTGTATATCAATAACATCATCTCTTTCAAAGTAAGTAACAGTACCAGTTTTATTAGTAATTTTTTCTTTAGCTTTTAAAGTGTACTCGTTTCCTTGTAAATATGCATCACCTAATTTACCATCTGTTTTATCTGTATTTATTTCTTTTGTTAAATTAATTTCACCACGTGGTTCTTCATTTACCACCACTTGGGTAGTTGTCTGATCTTTATTTACAGTTAATGTATATATTGTTTCATTTAACAAATAACCCTCAGGAGCTTGAATTTCCTTTAATTCATAAGTTCCTACAGGTAAATATTCAACTAATAATTTACCATTTGTAACAATAATATCTTCTGAATATCCATCAAAAGAAATAGATTTAAGATTGAATACAGCATCATCTATTAAATCTGTATTAGTATTAGTTTTCTTAATTTCAATTTTTCCAAGATTTATCCAATTGATATCTAAATATAATACTGTACCATCTGGATCCCACATCCAAGTCCCTTCTGTTTGATCACCTTCAACACCTGTTTTAATTGCAAGAGCAGTAAACATCTCACAACCACTTCCACACACATTTCCACTTTGATAATTGGATGGTGAATTTTTACATGGAGCAGTAAAATAAAAAGATTCTCCACCATGAACTGTTGCTATTCCACCTGTTTGAACAAAACCTGTTTTTGTTATATGAATAGTAACATTATCTTGTAATGGAATATTAATAACTGCTAAATTAGTTCCATTAAAAGTAACTGTATTTGTTTTTTGGGTTTTAGTTTCTTTATCAAATTCAGCATTAAATATAGCTGTTTTTCCAACTGTATTTCCAGACCAAGAAACACCATTACCAGGTTCAGGTAAATTTAGTATATCACGATACATATTCATTATATTTGTACCATAACTTCCACCAAAAGCCTTATTAAATAATTCTTCACTAAATCCGTTCCAATCATTGCTATATGCTCCAGATAAAAATATATGTGTCAAAAGATATTTAACATCATCATTTGTTAAATAATCATCATCTGGACAAATAGCCTCTTTTAAATTATAACCATTCGCAAATTGTCCCCATGCAGCTGGACCTCCAAAACCATAATACAATAATTTGCGTACTGCTTCATTATTTTCAATTACTTCAGCAGGATATTGACCATTTTGAGGTGAATTTTTACTCGATTCTAAGCAATATGCCCATTTACCATTATACATAGTTGAATAAGTACTCCAACTTGATAGCCCGGATATTTTCCGTCCCCACCATTCAGGATACTTAATATTCTTAATTCTTGTAAACTCATGTGGTACCTTGTCATCCCAAGCATTGACAGAATTTAACTGTGAAAAAGACATAGAAAAAATTACTAAAGATACAAGTAAAAGTTTTCCTATTTTTGTAAAAATTGTTTTCATTATTTTCCTCCATACAAAATTTAAGCAGTTTTAGTCTTGCTTAGGACAAATTATCTAAATTGTTTCTTATCTTTAAAAATAAAAAAATAATGACGTTAAAACTGAAAATTATTCCTTCAATATTTTCTAACATCATTTTACTTCTTTAAATTAGTATTATAATCAAACACATTAATCATCTATAAAATAATAAGACAATCATTCGATTGTCTACCTATGGTTTAAATATCCATTTATTTAAAAACATTTTATTACCTTTCTTAAAATAAACTTCCATAATAAAAAAAGACTCACTGTCTTTTTTATTCAACCAATATTTATTTTTCATACATGCCATAACCATAATCAGAACAGTTAGAATATCTATCTGCTTCAATATGCATTATAATTTTATTTTTTGCCTCTTGAATAGATACTGTTGATTCTACATAATACCCGCACTCTTTACATTTAGCCCAATAATATTTAGTTTTTTCAAAAGATGGAGGCAGTGTTTCTCCTGATGAACTTCCAGAATTACTTCCACTATTTGGCGAGCCATTGTTGTTATTCCCATTTGATGATCCACTACTAGAATTACTGTTAGAAGAACCACTGCTACTGTCACTAGTATTGTTTCCACCATCTAATGGACCACTGCTATTAGAATTTTGACTCGAATTTGAGCTGTTGATTGTAGTTGCTTTCTTCTTAGTTATTGTCTTTACGGATTTAGAACCATCATCATTTATAACTATCTCTTGACTAACTTCTTCATCTCTATCAGGTGGAGATATAATTATCACTGTAAATTCTTTTTCTGATTTATTTTTATTTACATCCTCAATTGATACTTTAACTCTATATTCACCAATCTTATTTATATCAATAGTACTTATATCAATAATATAATCATTAAGAACTGCTAAATCAGTTGCCTGCATAAATCTCTTAAAATCAAAAGTATCTAAATCTGTTCCCAAGAAAATCTCTATATTTTTAGGAACAATTAATTCTGGTTTAGTAGTATCTTTTACAATTACTTTTACTTCCTTTGTCTCATTTTTATACTTTAAAATTATTCTATATGTACCAATTGCAGCATAGCCCTTATCCCTCTCACTCTTTGTTCCATCGCCATTATCAATAATCTCAATTTCATTTTTTACATTAGACTTAAGTTTAGTATTTTCTAAAACATCATTTTTATCATTCATACTCAATTTATTTACATTCAAATAGTATTTTGGATCTGTAGGAATCACTTGACCATATTCTACTATAATAATCTCATCATTCACTTCCAATAATTCTCTCTTTAAATTTACTAATAGATAAACACTTAATCCAATTAGAATAACTACTACACCCCATATAATTATAATCTTTCTCTTTCTCGTAAACATCATCTATCACCCTCCTAGTATATTATTGCTATAAACAAAAATGTACCAATAACTGGTACATTTCATCTAATCTATTTAATTATAGCTCTCTACGACATAATATTATCATTGTTATATATTTCTGTCAATCTTACCCAATATATCTAAAAACTATATAAATCTATTATTTTCACAAAATAACAGTAATTTATTTATATATAAACAAAATAATTATCTTTATAATAATATAAATACGAGACAAACTTGATACTATTATAAAATATTTTCTATATTATATTTAAGATATAAACAAAAACTATATAAATAATTCAATTAAAAATAACAATCAGATTATACATCTTAATAAATGTAAATCACAAAAAATTTGCCACACTATCTATGAAATTAATTGATAAAATTGTCAATTCAAATCTACAACAGTTACTTCTACATTCAAAAAGGTATCTCAAACTTCGTTAGATTTTAGATACCTTTTCTTCAACTTTAAATCAGTTTGTGAAGTTACTATTCCCTATTAAATTTTGGAATTTAATTTCCACTAACCCCATCAAAATTTAGAGACCCTTTTATTGATTAATATAATAAAATTTGAAATCCCTAATTCTTATTAGTCTTCTTTTTTTCTTAATAAACTTAGTCCAGCTAAACTTAACATTGTTAATCCTGCAAAGACTGTCATTAAACCATTATCTCCAGTTTTTATACTTGCTGTTGTATCTCCAGGTTTTACTGGTGTACTAGTATCTACTGTATTTCCTGGTTTTGCTTCTAATCCTTCAAGGGCTTTTGTTAAAGCTGCATGGGCTGCTTTTACTTCTGCTTCACTTGCTTCTGGATCTTCTAATACTGCTTGTGCTTTCATTACTTCATCTGCTACTACTGCCCATGTATTAGCTGTATAACTTGCACTGTTTAATCCATTTGCCTTATTAATTAAATCCGCCAATATATCTTTATTTGGTTTTAATCTTAAGTTCAAGTATCCTCTTGTTAATGCATCACAT